>Ga0182027_10006632_pt1 | contig 17270 bp, 9 predicted proteins | sample 712E1DmetaG_FD_121300 | JGI IMG/M metagenome (GOLD analysis project Ga0182027, IMG submission 121300) | Permafrost microbial communities from Stordalen Mire, Sweden - 712E1D metaG (Illumina Assembly) | ecosystem: Environmental > Terrestrial > Soil > Wetlands > Permafrost | place: Sweden... | reverse complement strand
GCTTCATGTCTCTCGCCTCGGAATGTTATCGGCCCCGCGCCGCAAAACGGGGACTGACATGAATTTCGCCGCTCTTGCGAAATTGGTGTCTGTCCCCTTTTTGCGCCGCCGTGTCACTTGGCGGGCGAAAAGATCGCCACGGTTCCGCCCGAAGGCGCCAGCTTCAGCGGCAGAGTATCGGAGGCGCGCACGGACTTATCGCTCTTGACCAGATGCTCCGGGTTATCGCCGGCATCCGGCGCATCCTGCCACAGGGAGACTTTCCATTCGCCCTTGCCCAGGAACTTCAGCGGCACGGGTAACTCGCGCCCATTGCGGTCGGAAATCGCCGCCAGATACCAGTTCTTCCCGTTGCGCCGCGCCTCCACCACGTACTTTCCAACCTCTCCGGCCAAGCCGCGAGTCTCGTCCCAGACGGTCGGCAGGCCCTTGAGGAAATCCGTGCCAGGCAGATACTTGCCATCTTTGTCCTTGTAATCCGCGGGCGAATCGCAGGCTACCGTGAAGGGGCTTTCGATCAGGATGAACATCGCCAGCTCGCCCGCGCGCGTGGCTTGCACCTCGGTCGGCTTGGTAGCGCTGTGGAACTGCCCCGGCTGGCGGTTGGCGAATCCGCCCGGAGTATAGTCGCCCGGTCCCGCCAGCACGCGCGTGAAGGGAAGCGTGGCCCTGTGTTCGGGCGTTTCCTTGGCGCTCCACTTGTTGTATTCGTTGCCCTGTATGCCCTCGCGCGTGATCTGGTTGGGCCACGTGCGGCCCAGGCCCGTCGGCTTGAACGCTCCGTGGAAGTCGATCAGCAAGTGATTCTCGGCCGCCGTCTTGGCGATGTCTTCGTACCACTTGACCGCCCATTGGTCGTCGCGATCGATGAAGTCTATCTTGAGTCCCGCTATGCCCCACTTCGCGAACATGGGGAAGTCTCTCTTGTACACCGCGCTGTCGATGAAATCGTTGAAGTGATACCACAGCCAAATGCGCACGCCGCGTTCCTTGCCGTAAGCCACTAACTCGGGGACGATCGACTTATCGCCGATCTCGGACAACTGATATGGCCAACCCATGTCCGCGGCAAGCTGAATGTACTGCTTGAGCGTGGGGAGGTCGTTCCTTCCTACGTTGGGCCACCACGCGCCCCACGCCGACATGCCGGGCTTGACCCAGGAGGCATCGGCGAGCTGGCTCGGCGTGGCCAGGTTCAATACCAGGTCGCTCTCAATCAAATCCGCGGGCTGGCGGCCGACGATAAACGCGCGCCACGGGGAGTTATGCGGGGTCTTGGCGACCACCAGGCCTTTCTGCGTTTCGCCAATCGGCGCCGGCGCCGTATTCACCGCCTCGGTAAACCCGGCCGGCGGCGTGCGCGCCGGCCACGGCTGCGCCGGTATGGGCGGCGCCAGTTGCGCTTCCAACGTGTTTTTGGCGCCGGCCTTCGGCGCCAGCCACATGCCGGACCAGTCGAGCAAGTCGGACTCGGTGATGGCGATATAGGCCGCCGGCGTCTGCACCAGAAACGGCAGCCCATGCTTGTAAGCGGGGTTAAGCCCGGAAATCTTGTTCGGCAGGTATTGCCATTCCTGCGAGCCGATGAATCCGCCCTCCGGCCGGGCGGCGCCCTCGGGGTTGTTCCAACCCGCCCACACCGGGTCGTCGCCGGCGAAGGTGAACTCCGTGGCGTCGCGCGTGACGGTGAAGGAATCCATCCCTGGCTGGCTGGGAATAACCAGGCGAAAGGCGACGCCGTCGTTATACGCCCGCGCCACCACGCCGAACGCATGGCCGCCATCCTTCAGGTTGAGGGTCAGTTCGTTGTAGTGGTCGCGCACGTTGCGGTTCTTGCCGAACTCGTTCACCCAATGCGTATCGGCCGACCTGCGCTGCTCGCTCTGCAAGACAGGCTTCTCGCCCAGCTTCACGTCGCCTGCCAGTTCCAGCCCCAGGCGCGAACGCACCAACACCGGCTTTCCGTCCACCGTGACGCTGTAGCCCAGCGGGGCGTCGGTGTGAATGGCGATGGCGATCTTTCCGTCGGGCGAACGGATTTCGCGCGCCGTGCTGGCGGCCGCGGCCCCGGCCGGTAAGCACGATAACAGAATGGTCCCAATGGCTACGCCGGCATTTCGGCAAAGGCTTCGGATGTTCATGACTGTCCTCCTGTCGACTGAACCTATAGCTATCTCTTGAGCATGGCCACAAAGCCCCCGCCCGAACGCAGGTCGATGGAGAGCGAGTCGTTCGCGCCAAGCGTGACATGCTCCACCTTAAGGGCCGCCGGCTCCGACGTATCGCGAAGCAGCGTGGCCAGATAGGGCGCGGAACGCGTGTTGTACGATTGCGGCGTCTTGAGGAACGCGGAGAGATCGATGTGCACGTTGCGCGCCGTGGCCCCGTTTGTGATCGCCAGAAACCAGGTGTTCCCGCTGCGCCGGGCGAAAGCCGCCACCTGCCGGATTTCGGAGACCGGCAGTACCACTGTCTCGTCCCAGTAACTCGGAATACTCTTCAGCACGTCCGCGGACGGGTTATCCAGCATATGCTGCGGGTGCGCCACATAGACCAGCAGCGGAGACTGCAGGATGACTGCGTTGGCCACCTGATGCGCCCAGGTGGTATCGGCGATCAGCTCGCCGAAGTGCGTCGGCGTGTAATCCGCCATCCCGGCTAGCAGGCGGGTGAACGGCAGGACCACGTCGTGCTGCGCGTACGGCGGGAAGAACTCCATCCCTCGGACCGCTTCGATCCCAACGATGTTGGGATAGGTCCGCTCCAGTCCCGTCGGCTTGTTGGCCCCATGAAAGTCCACCATCAGCTTGTGCTCGGCGGCTGCTTTCGCCAGCATTTCATAGAGATCCACCACCTCTTTGTTCTCGTGGTCGAAGAAGTCGATCTTGAGTCCCGCGATACCCACCCGGTCGCAGATTTCGAGAGTCTGCTGCAGGGCCTTGGGGTCCTGCAATTGGGAGCGGATATTCCACACGAAGGTCTTCACTCCATGCTCGCGTGCGTAACTCACCACGTCTTTCAACTGCGCCTCCGACCAACTGTTCCGCCAGAAGCCTTCGAGCACGATGTATTCGAAGCCCATCAGCGAGCCGAGCCGCGCCATCTCTTTCTGGCCTTCGGGCGACGCGTCCACGCCGTCGAGGTAGCTCCATACCGCGCGGCCGGGCTTGATCCAATCCGTGTGCAGACCCTTCGGGAAGAGTTTGGGATCGGGCGGCGCCGCCACGTTGTGCACGATGTCGCAGTTGAAAAGCGCATTCAGACTCGCGCCGATCATCACGATTCTCCACGGCGTAGCGATGGGGCCGGTGATGGTCGCCGGATGGCTGAGGCGCTCCACGTCCTTCGGGTAGCGCGACCGGAACCCGAAGGTCGCCGGCTCGGCGTGGCCTAACCTGGCATGCAGCGCCTGCGTGGCGTCCGCCTGGAAAACCATCCCGCTGTAATTCACCAGCGCGCCCTCGGTGATGGAGGCGTACGCGCTCTTGTCGCGCAGCACGAAGGTGAACGGCGGGTTGGTCCACTCGCCATCCATCATGCCCTCGATGGTGTTGGTGGTGGTGCGCCACGGATACAGGCCTTCGTAGCCGGAGACATAATTCTGCGGCGCGATCACGCTGCCCGCCGGGACGCGGAACACGGTGGCTTCGTCGGGCGTCCGCACGCCCGCGCCCGGTACCAGGTGACGGAAGGCGATGCCGTCGTTGTAGGCGCGGATCTCCAGCGTGTAGGGCGTGCCTGTCTTCGACGTTACGGCCACCTTGACGCCGTTGCAGTGATCCACCGCCGTCGAGTGGGCCCCATACCAGGGGTAAATGTCATTGGTTGCGTACGTGTCCGTCTTGCCGATCTGCGCGCCGCCGGCGAGATCCACGCCATCGACCACGATGCCCAGCGGGGACCGGTCGACGATGCTCTTCGAGTTAAACGCGACCGTGTATTCGAGGTGGCCCTGGGCGCCCGCCGAGAGCACGAACTGCACGTGCCCATCCGGGCTGGCAACCGTGACATCCGCCGCCGCGGCCAAGGGAACCAGCGCGAGTATGCCAATGAGTTTCGGAACGCTAAACATGTTTCCCCATAGACTACTACAATGCGCGTGGGCCGCGGAAGGCTCAGAACCGCTCCGCTCGCGGAACCTTGCGGCGTCCTATACTACGTACATCGAGCCGGTGTCAAGATAAAGGAGGAACGAGTGCCAAACGAAGTGGAGTCTCAACCATCGACCCGCCGGGGTTTCCTGGGCGCTATGACTGCCCTGACCGCGGCGTCCTATAGCCGCGTTCTGGGGGCCAACGATCGCGTCGGTATCGGCTTCATCGGGTACGGACTGATCGGCAAGCAGCACATCGCGAATTTCAAGAGGTCGTTCCCGGACGTGGACCGGGTGGCCATGTGCGACGTCTACAAGCCGCGCCTCGATGAAGGCCTGGCTTACCTCGAAAGCCCCAACGCCAAGGGCTACAGCGATTTCCGCAAGATGTACGAGAACAAAGACATCGATGGCGTGGTGGTGGCCACGCCCGACCACTGGCACGCCATGCTCACCATCATGGCCTGCGCGGCCGGCAAGGATGTCTACGTCGAAAAGCCGCTGACCGTCTTCATCGACGAAGGGAAGTGGATGCTGCAGGCGATGAACAAGTACAAACGGGTGGTGGTGGTGGGCACGCAGCGCAATCACAATCCGGGTCACCTGGCGGCCAAGAAGATCGTCGAAAGCGGCGTGTTGGGCAAGATCCAGATGGTCAAGCTGGGCTCGGGCGGACGCAACATCTATCCGGGTTTCGGGAAGACGCCCGTTGGCAACCCGCCGGCCGGTTTCGATTACGACATGTGGCTCGGGCCGGCGGCCAAGAAGCCCTATCAGGCGCACCGCGGGCTGTACCACTTCCGCTGGTTCTGGGATTATTCCGGCGGCCAGTTGACTAACCTGGGGGCCCACAGCGTGGCCGCATTTCTGTTGGTCATGGGAGTCAAGGGGCCGACCAAAGTGGTGTCCTTCGGCGGACGCTTCACTCTTGAGGACGACGGCGAAACACCCGATTTGCAGGAGTGCCTTTACCAGTTCCCAGGCTTCATGATGACCATGGGAGTGCGCGAAGCCAACGCCTACCGCGACTCCTCGGGCTCGGTTGTCATGGGCGACAAGGGCAATCTGGTCCTCGGGTCGAACCAGGTAGTTTCGGAGTCGCATGGCGATCCGGTCAACCAGATTCCGCGTTTCATGGGCCATCCGGTGGGCGGCCCGGTGTACAACGACGTCAAATCGACGCCCTGGATCGAAGCTCAGGCTGGGACGGGCGGCCGGGGAGGCGGCGGGGCCGCGGCGGGCGGGGAATCGATGGAAGACCAGATGTTCAACGCCAACAAGCGCGACTGGATCGGCTGCATGAAGTCGCGCAACAAGCCGTTCTGCGATCTGGAGATGGGCCATCGAACGGCGGTTATCTGCAACCTGGGCAACATGTCGCTGCGCCTCGGCGGGCGGGCCATTCAGTGGGATCCCGAAAAGGAAGAAGTGGTCGGCGACAAGGAAGCCGCCGCCATGTGCGCCAAGCAGTACCGGGCGCCGTGGGACGGCGTTCTGCGAAGCCTCCTCAAAGCGTAACGCCCCAAATTCCGCCGCTGTCCCGGGGCGGGTGAACCGCCCGCCCCGCACGATACTCGCCGTGCGCTCGGATACAATACGGGAGTGCAAGCAAAACACACACCTCGTTTCATCGCTTTCGCCGCGTTGTTGGTTCTCGCTTCCGTAACCGCAGCCGGACAGACCGTGGCGATCGACGGCAACGGCGGCGGTAGAGTATTCGATGGCGTCGGCGCCATCAGCGGCGGAGGCGGCAACACGCGGCTTCTGCTCGATTACGCCGAGCCCTACCGCAGCCAGATTCTCGATTACCTGTTCAGGCCGCATTACGGCGCCAGCCTGCAAATTCTCAAGGTGGAGATCGGCGCCGACATGGATTCGACCGATGGGGCGGAATCGAGCCACATGCACACCGCCAAGGACGAGAACTACAACCGCGGTTATGAGTGGTGGCTGATGGAACAGGCGAAGCTCAGAAACCCCAACATCAAGCTGGCCGCCCTGCCGTGGGGGGCGCCGCACTGGGTGGGCGACGGAAATTATTGGTCGCAGGACATGATCGGCTACATCGTCAAGTGGCTCAAGCACGCCAAGTCCGATCACAATCTGACCATCGACTACGTCGGCGGACGAAACGAGAAGGGCTACAACGTTCAGTGGTACAAGGATTTCAAGGCCGCGCTGCGCGCCAACGGCTTGTCGTCCGTCAAGGTGGTGGCCTCCGACGACTGGCCGAAGAAGAGCTTGTGGGCCATCGCCACGGAGATGAAGAACGATCCGGCGCTGAACGACGCCATCGACATCGTGGGCGCCCACGGTCCCGGCTGGGGCGGCTATCCGCCCCCCGAAGCGCTGGCTCTCAACAAGCCGCTCTGGGATAGCGAAGGTCACTACGACGAAAAGCTGCCGTTCAACGAGATGGCGCGCAATATCAATCGTAACTACCCCGCGGGCAAGGTCACTGCCGCCATCTACTGGCCGATCGTCAGCGCCATCTACGACAATCTGCCCTACGATAACATCGGCATGATCAAGTGCAACCAGCCATGGTCCGGGCATTACGTGGTCACTCCTTCGCTCTGGGCGATGGCTCATACGGCGCAGTTCACCGAACCCGGCTGGCGCTACATCGATGGCGCGTCGGGCTTTTTCGCCGAGGACGCCACCGGCGGCCACGGCAGCTACGTCACCCTGAAATCGCCCAACGCCAAGGACTTCAGCGTGGTTATCGAAACCGTCCAGGCGAAAGCCCCGCAGACGATTCGGTTCAGCTTGAAAAACCTCCCGAGAGCCACGGTGCATCTGTGGTCCTCGGCGTTCACCTCGAGCGACCCCTCGGATTGGTTCGTCAAGCAGCCCGACATCGTTCCCGTCGACGGCGAGTTCACGCTCACTATTCAGCCCGGCTGCGTGTACACGCTGAGCACCACCAAGGGACAGAGCAAGGGCGCCGCCCCAGGCCACGCCAGCGGACCGTTTCCGATGCCCTACGCCGATAACTTCGACGCCTATCAGCCTGGCAAGCTGGCTAAGTACTTTTCCGATATGTACGGCGGCTTCGAGACAGCGCGCTGCGCCGGCGACAGGAAGGGCGGGTGTCTGGCCCAGGTGGTCCCGGCGGAGCCTACCACGTGGAAGAAGACCGGCAACCGTCCATTCACCATCATTGGCGATCTCGATTGGTCGGACTATCGGGTTTCGAGCGACGTGCTGCTGGAGGCGCCAGGCGCGGCCGATCTGATTGGCCGCATCACCGGGATGAGCGGTCCCGACGCGCCGAATTCCTATGTCCTGCGCGTTTCGGACACCGGGGAATGGTCGGTGCTGAAGACTAACACGAGACAGGACGACGCCGTACTGGCATCCGGCAAGACGACTCCGCTGGGGGTCGGCGCCTGGCACGCCTTGTCACTCGACTTTCAGGGCGGCTCACTGACTGCGCGCATCGATGGGGTGGCGCTGCCGGCGGTTTCCGATTCCAGCTATTCGAAGGGCATGGCCGGTCTGGGTGTGGTGGGCTATAAGATGGCCCAGTTCGATAACTTCAAGGTGGAACCGTTGACGGCCGCGCGGTAGTTGGCGGGTTCGTTTCCTGGGGCGCAAGCGGGTTTCGTTGGTTGAGGTTGGGCCGGATATTGGGTTCGGTCGGAAATTCTCCGCGGAGGGCTTTGAGCTGGTCGAACGCGTCGAGGGCGCGGCGGTAATCGCGCTCCGTCTTAGCGCGATATCGCATGAGCAGAGGCAATGCGCGCTCGACGGGCCAGTAGTTGCGGCCGTCGGCGCCTCCGGTGAAGAGGTCGGCTTCGATGCGCATGGAGCGGAAGAGGGCCTGTTGGGCGCAGGCCATGCTCTCGATGGCGAGAATCTCGCGTGAGTCGACAGGCTGGTAGGAGGCGAGGAGATCGGCCCGGAGTTTGGCGACCTCATGGAGGTCTTCGGCTTCGACGGCGGTGTAAGTGGAGGCGGTGAATCCGTGTTTGCGGGCGTTTTGGGCGGAGCGGGCCTTGCCTTCGGGCGTGCGCGGCCCGGTGGATCGGGTGGCGTTGGCGCGATTAGCGGCGAATTGCTTGGGGGAGGCGGTGCGTTGAGAGTTCGGCATGGGGTGATCCTTCCGGTTTAAGAAATAGCACCGGAGAGGGCATTGGTCTGAAATTAGAAGGGGCCAAGCGATTGAAAAGAAAGGGAAGGGATGATGGGAATTGCGCGGGAACGGCGCCGGCTGAAGCCGCCGCCGGCGCGTTTCTGAAGGCGATTCCCGCGGTGCGCAGCCCCGCCCGATTGATTTCAGATTCCCGGGTGTGATAATCTGGCCCCGAATCGACGATTGGAGGCCGAAACGATGCCCCAATTGAATCGCGTATTGACGCTTATGCTGTCGACAGCCTGCTTGTCCTTTGGACAGCAGGCGCCGCCAGAGTCTTCGGCGGCATTACCAGCGATCCGTTTCGAGGATTTCAAGTCCGCCGAGGGTCTCAGCCTCGCCGGTGATGCACGCCTCTCGCGGGGGGACGCCTGGCGGGGAGATCGCCCCTACGACGTGCGTCTGACGCCGGCCAGCCCCGACAAGTCCGGGGCCGTCTGGCTGCGCGAGAAGCAAGCGGTCGCGTCCGGTTTTGAAACTACGTTCCGATTCCAATTGACGGACCAAGGCGGATCTCCATCCGGCGCCGACGGGTTCGCTTTTGTCTTGCAGAATTCGGGGCCGCAAGCGTTGGGAGGGAAAGGCTCCGCCGGCGGCTTCGCGGTTACCGACCCGCTCCAGCGCCCGAAGGCCACGGGGATTCCGTGGAGCTTTGCGGTGTTCTTCGATACCTATCGGAATTTCGACCAGGGAGACCCATCGGACAACTATGTCGCGTTCCGCACCTACGGCAAACCCGCTGCAATGCGCTGGCCGGCGCCGCGCGTGGCCTACACGGAGGGACTGCCGATCCAGTTGAAGGACGGCAAGGCGCACACCGCCCGCATCGTGTTTCAGCCGCCGATGCTTTCGGTTTTCCTCGACGATTTTTCGAACCCCGTTCTGGAATCGGTTGTCGATCTTTCGATCATCGTGGACCCGCAGGGCAGCGCCTGGGCGGGAATCACCGCGTCCACCGGCGGCTCGTACGAGAACCACGATATCCTCGGTTGGTCCTTCATGAGCGAGGATGTTTCCTCGAACATGGCGATGGTGGATTCGGATATCTCATTCTCCATGTCGGCATGTCTGCCTGGCCGGAACCTGTGTACGCCCGAGGAAGCTGTGGCCGGCGCGGCGGGCGCGGGCTACCATATCGTGCTGCCTGCCAATCTGGAATGGGGCGCAAGCGTTGCAAACCCGCTGGAGCGGCCGGTCACGGTAACCAATGCCCACGGCATCGGTTGTTGGGAGTTTGAAGCAGGGCAGGCGAAAGGATGCAGCGGGCCTGGCGGAAACGGAACCGCCGCCGGGCCGGCATACCTCGACCCGGACGCGCCGCCCGGAGCTTTGATCGTGAGGACCCGCGACAAGCACACTTGGTTCTCGGTGAACGGGCGCAGGGGAGCTTTCGGGGATAATGAGGGCTTCTACGAATTCGACATCGAGATGAAATGACTAGGGTAGTGTCCAAGAAATAACTCAACAGGCCAGAAGAAGGCAGACCAGGAGGTCCGCCCCACTGTCTAGGTCTGGTTCCACGCAGTCCGAGGAGGTTGGCAACGCGATGCGGGTACTCGCAGGTATAAGCTTCATCGTCCTTCTGTCAGGCGCGGCGTTATGTCAGCCGGGCGCGAACAAGCCCGCTTTTGACATCGCCGACGTCCATGCGAGCCCGCGCGGCGATTGGGTGAAGACTCCGGGGCGCCTGATGCAGGGCGGGTACCTCGCCGGCGACCGGTATGAGTTGCGCCGCGCCACGATGCTCGACTTAATCCGGACCGCCTACAACGTCGATGCCGATAAAGTTTATGGAGGGCCGAGCTGGCTCGACTACGACCGCTTTGAAATCGTGGCCAAGACCAAGCCTGGAACCGGCCCTGGCGCACTGAGGCTGATGCTTCAGACGCTGCTGGAGGATCGCTTTCAGCTTGCGGCCAAAATGGACACGCGCCCAGTGGCGGGGTACGTACTGTCGAAGGGCAAGGGCGAACTGAAGGCGAGGGCGGCGGCGGCCGGTTCGGCTACGGCGGGATGCCAGTCCATGCGCCCGACAATCGACGGCCAGATGCGGTACTTCAACATTCAATGCCATAACGTGACGATGGATGCGTTTGCGCAGGCGCTTCACCAGATGGTGTCGGGGCCTCTCGGGAATCTCCCGGTGATGGATTCGACGGGCCTCGAAGGGGGCTGGGACATCGATTTCCAGTACGCCATGCAGACGATGGCGGCGAACGGACCCGCGAACGCGGGCATCCTCGAAGCGGTGGACAAGCTTGGGCTGAAGCTCGAAATGGGAAAAGTCCCGCAGCAGGTTCTGGCGGTGGAGAGCGTGAACGAGCAGCCCTCGGCGAATCCGCCCGGCGTGGCGGCGAGCCTGCCGCCGCTTCCGCCGCCTCAGTTCGAAGTGGCGGCGATCAAGTGGCCCTGCGAGGACAATATGTCGATTGCTCCGCGATTCGAACCCGGCGGCCGGGTAACGGCGATCTGCAGGGCGTTGCTCAGCCTGATCCGGCAAGCGTGGAACCTGGGTATTAACGAGCAGCCGGCGGGAGCTCCGAAATGGCTGGCGGACCTGAATACGACAAAATACAACATCAGCATCGTTGCGAAGGCGCCCGCGGGCGTCGCCCCGGACCCGCAGCACAGCCAGCAGGCTAGAGATATTCTCAATACGATGCTGCGTTCGCTTTTGATCGATCGCTACCAGATGGCGGTGCATTACGAAGACAGGCCCATGGACGCTTACACGCTGGTGGCGGCGAAGCCGAAACTGACCAAGGCCGACCCCGCGAACCGGACCGGATGCACGCGCCAGAACCAACCGATGCAGGGCCGGGTCCTTCCGGTTCGGCTGGTTTGCCAGAACACGACCATGGCGCAGTTCGCGGAACAGATCCCGGCATACGACTTCGATATTTACCATCCCGTGCTGGACGATACCGGCATCGATGGGGCGTGGGATTTCACGGTTACTTACGACGCGATGGCAAGGTACGCGGCCGTGGCCATCAGTCCCGACGAAGAGGCCGCGGCCCCATCCGGCGCGGTCCCCTTTGTCAAGGCGATTGAAAAGCTCGGGTTGAAGTTGGAAGTACGCAAGCGGCCGGAGCCCGTGCTCGTCATCGATCACATCGAGGAAAAGCCGACGGAAAATTGATTCGCTCCGGGAGCACGTTTGCGCGAGGGCGGCGTGACGATCTACGCGCTGGCCTTGGATTGCCCAGATCGGGCAGGAACGGAGCGCCGAATGATGCTCGGCATCCGCGACCGCGTCGGCTGATCCAAGCAAGGCGTTCTCCCACCAAATTCAGGGCGGGAGTGTCAGCGGCGGCGACGGCCGTACATGACGACGACTACGGCAGCGGCTGAAGCCGCCGCGGCGGTAAAGATAATAAGAGCGAGCGATGACCCCACGAAAGTCCTCCCGGCAGGTAGTTGTCTGCCATTCCTGAATACGAGACGGCGCAGCGCGAAGTTCCAGTCGTCCCGCGCCTTGCGGACGTCGGCCTTTCTTTGTCACCCCGCTACGCCAGCGAGTTCGCGCCGTTCCACGGCGGCAGGAACCGGGCGCCGGCTCATCCAGACAAGCGAAAACAGATACACGACCACAATCACGGCGGGGACGGCGAGCATCCGGCGTTCCGGGAAGGCGGACCAGGCGGTTACGACCAGTACCGTTCGCAGGATCGCATGAGTAAGTCCTACCGGGTGCTGGACGATCCAGGAATAGACGATCCAATGAATGCCCAGTCCGATGCCTAAGATCCGATAACAGCGATCATTAGCCAGACGAAAGCTCCGGCCAGCGGCATCGACAGAGAACGGTTGGTCTCCTGCTCGTATGCCACTCTCAAATCGTACAGGGTCTCGGTCATTCGCGCCCATTCTAACAGGCAGTGGCGTCACAGATAAGCGTCTACGTGCGCCAAGGTTCCTATGGGCCACCGCTTCCGTTCAATTGGCGCGGAAGTCCGCCACAACCAATTATCGATTCGCTCCGGGAGCACGCGCCCTGGCCCCTCGGGGCTGAAACGCGAATCCATCCCATTGAGGATTTCAGTGGCTCCCGCAACTCACACTCGGCCGGCCCACGTGGCGCGGGCGCCTTCGCCTGCCGCGTCGAGACTCGTCTCGCCACGTTTGTGGGTGGCGGCACAGTGTCGAAGGCAAGCCTCGTCCAGGGAGCTCTGAAGAAGGCAGGCGGACCCACAAAGGCAGTGGGTACCCCGGCCCGCCCCATCCTCGCGCCGGGCTTCGATCGGTTTCCGGGCGACATCACGCGCGATCTCAAGCGCCTCGGCGACTGTCCGCCCTTGCGCCACGAGGGCGGCGTCAATTGCGTGCGGCGGGGGCGGTTGGGGTGGCCGCCGGAGGGAGCAGGCGGTACACGACGTAGGCGAAGCGAGTGGAATCGGGGGACCAGGAGTTCGCGTCGATGGCGCCCTGGCCGCCGAAGAGTTGCTGCAGAACCTGGATCTTGACCTTGTCGGCATTGGCCTTCCTGCCTGGCGCGGGGATCATGCGCAGCTCCACGCCGTCCTCGCCGTTGTGGCCCTTGGCGGCGTGCATGAAGGAGAGGAACACGATGCGCTTCCCGTTCGGGGAAACGTGCGGGAAGCGGTCTTCCCATTCATCGTGCGTAACGCGCTCGGCCTTGGCGTCATTGGGGCCGGCGCCATCGGGCGGCATGCGCCAGATGTCCCAAGCGCCGGTGGTGGTTCCCAGGCGATTGGAGCTGAAGTAGATCCACTTGCCGTCGGGCGAGTATTCGGCGCCATCGTCATAGCCGCCGGCGCCGGTCGACTTTTCTTCCGTCGAGCCGTCAAAGGAAACGCGGTAGACAGCGGCGCCGATGGCAGGGTTGCCCCGGCCGCTGCCGGAGGCCGCGCGCTGCCCGACGAACAAGAGCCACTTGCCGTCGGGAGAGAAGCCGTGGAAGTAGTTGGTCCCGACTCTGGTCATCTGCCTGGGCGCGCCGCCATCGGCGCTCACCAGGTAGACCTGCGAGGCGTGCGAGGCCGGCGAGGAACACGAACACGCCAGCCATTTGCCATCGAACGAGTACCCGTGGTCTTTGTTGCAAGCGAATCCGTCGGGCATCTTGAAGCGCTGGGGCGTGGGCGGCGCTTCAATGTGGAGCCTTTGCACCAGGTAGTCCGAGTCCGCGTCGAAGGGCGCCCGCCCCGCCAGCATCTCGTAGAGCACAACGCCCATCGAGTAAACGTCGGTTCGGCGGTCCACCGATTGCGGCCGCAGGATCTGTTCCGGGCTCATGTAGCGGGGCGTTCCGACGACTTTGCCGGCGGTGGTCATGCGGGTAGCGCCGATGGCAACCGCGAGCCCAAAGTCGGTGACCTTGATATTGCCCGATTCGTCCAGCATGAGGTTGGCCGGCTTCACATCGCGGTGAATCACGCCACGCAGGTGCGCGTAGTCCAGGGCTTCGAGCGCCTGTCCAGCCCATTTCAACGTCAGTTCGATGGGTAGCGGCCCCTCCGGCCGGTCGAGGGCATCCGCCAGGGTCCCGCCCGGAATCCATTCCATCAAGATGGCGAAGCGGCCGTTCTCTTCGACGAAGTCCTGAATCTGGGCGATGTGGGGATGGAAGAGAAGGGCCTGGACCCGCGCCTCGGAGACGAAGCGTTCTCGAAATTTCGCTTCGCGGGTCAGCTCAGGCGCGAGAATTTTGACGGCGATGCGCCGCCCCAGGACGCGATGGGTGGCGCTCCAGACTTCCCCCATGCCCCCTGCGCCGACCTTTTTGTCAAGCACCCACGGCCCAAACGCGGCGCCGGTCTCCATATCGGCCTCTCAAGCCCTGAATCGACGTGCTGCAGAATACCTAACTACGATACACCAGGCGTACAATTGTGGGCGGCGGGCAGGCCTGACGCGCTGGTTGAGCCGGACGCTCGCCGCGAACTCCGAGCGGGGTGGGACTATGCGAACGGTTATCCGAGTGGTTCTCGTCATAGTGGCGCTGCTGTTGGTGGCGATCGTCAGCCTGCCATTTCTGGTGAGCGCCAACCAGTTCAAGCCGATGCTGGAGGCGAAGCTGACCGCGGCGTTGGGGAGGCAGGTCAGCATCGGCGACCTGAAGCTTTCCATCCTTTCTGGCGGCGTGGCGGCGGACGATCTGGCCATCGCCGACGATCCGGCTTTCAGCCACGGCCCGTTCGTCCGCGCGAAATCGCTGAAGGTGGGCGTGGAACTATGGACGCTGGCGACTTCGAAGAAGCTGGTTGTCACGAGCCTGACGATGGAGCAGCCGGAGGTGGCGCTGCTGCAGTCCGAATCGGGCGGCTGGAATTTCTCGACGCTGGGAGGTCCGCCGGCGCATGCCGGGGTGGGCGGGCGGCTGGCGCTGGCGTCGTACGGGGATGCGCCGGCCGCGTACGGGAGCGCCGCGGGGGGCAATTTGAACCTGAGCGTGCAGCTCTTGAAGATCACCGGCGGACGTTTTTCGGTGGGGAAAGTCGGCGGCGGGCGGAAGCCGTTGGCGCTCGAGGACGTGGCGATTCAAGTGCGGGATTTTTCGAGCGCTTCGGCCTTTCCATTTTCCTTTTCGGCTAAGGTTGGCGGCGGCGGAGCGATCAAGATCGATGGCAAGGCCGGGCCGATCGACGCGGGCAACGTGGTGATGACGCCCGTCGAGATCGCGCTCGATGTGACGGCGCTCGATTTGGCGGCCACGCCAATGGCGGCGCAATCGCCGGGGCTGGCCGGGCTGGCGTCGTTTCATGGGACGGCGAACTCAGCCGGGGGGCGCGTGACCATCGCGGCGACGCTCAAAGCCGAGCATCTCAGGCTGGCGAAGGACGGGCGGCCCGCGAAGCCCGTCGTCGAGTTCGATTTCGCGCTGGCGCACGATATGGCGAAACACGGCGGCGAACTCGAACGGGGCGATCTTCACGTCGGTACGGCGCTGGCGCACTTGACGGGCACGTACCAGGAAAGAGGCGATGTGGAGGTGCTCGAGATGAAGTTTTTAGGCGCGCGGATGCCCGTTCCGGAACTGGCCGAGTTGTTGCCGCCGTTGGCCATCAAGCTGCCATCCGGTTCTTCGCTCGAAGGCGGGGCGGCGACGGCCAATTTCACGGTGGCAGGCCCGGTGGACAAACTGGTGATTGCCGGTTCGGTGGCGCTGAACAAGACGCGCTTAGCGGGCTTCGACCTCGGGGCCAAGATGTCCGCCATCGAAACACTGGCGGGAATCAAGGGAGGGCCCGATACCGATATCGAGTCGCTGGCGGCGGACCTGCGGATGGCCCCCGAAGGAATTGCGGTGACGAATCTGCATTTTCTGGCGCCGGCCATCGGGGAGCTTTCGGGTAGCGGAACCGTCAGCCCGGCGGACGCGCTCGATTTCAAGATGAGCGCCACGCTGCACACGTCGGGAGCGGCGGCGCTTGTCGGCAAGGCGGCCGTGCCGTTTCGCATTGAGGGGACGGAAGAGAGTCCGGTCTTCAAGGCGGATACGAAGGCTCTGGCGGCGAGCGCGGCGCAGGCGATCAAACAGAACCCGGGCAAGGCTGCCAGCGGACTGCTAAATCTGCTGGGGCGCAGGAAGAAGCCGCAGTGAGGGCCGCGGGCACGGGGGGGGGCGCATGATAATGCCAATGCCCATTAAATGCGTCTGTCCCCTTTTCGGGGCGAAACCGGCGCCACGGAAAAGGCGCCCTGAAAAACGGCCGAGGCGCCGGTGTCCAGACGGTACTCGGGGGCTTCGGGGCGGCGGCCCTTTTCCGAGCGCCCCGTCACGGAGGGCAGCACCCGCAGGTTACGGCCTTCCATACGGATGTAGGGGGCGCCTTCCACCCGCAGGCCGGCGCCTTGCGCGGAAGAGGTCAACTCGGCCCATCGAACGGCCTTCATGCCCTTCGCGGTGGCGCTGTCCGTGCGGCCTTCGTAGACGCCCAGGATGGGGGCGGTCCTCTCGTTGGGATAGGCGTCGAGCGGGCCCAATCCCAGCCAGCGCAGGTTGTCGAGGCCGGTGGCGGTCTCGAACTCCATGCCGATCTCGGGCAGCCATGCGAACTCCACGCGAGGCCTCACGGTATACTCGACGCGCAGTACGCCATCGCCGCCCACATGGTAGGCGTAGGTCACGGAGAACGAGTTCTTCGCGTCGACCGTGTGCTCGGCTTCGGCGTCGATGCGGACGCCGGTGGCGTCTTGCGTCAGCTTCCAGCTCTTCACCGAGACGGAATACTTGTTCAGGTCCGCGGCGGAGGCGGCGGGCGTGCGCAGGTTCAACACGTCGTTATCCCCCAAGGGGCGCCAGATGGTGAAGCGCGAACCGGAGATGGTCTTGGCGCCGCCGGCCGATGCCGAGATCAGGCGGGCGGAGGCCGGATCGAATTCGTAGGAGGCGGACCCGGCCGTCACCAGCACGGTCTTGGCGGTGCGCACGCGTACCGGGGAAAGAAGCGGGCGGGCCGGCGGCGGGGCCGGGCCGTTGGGCAGCAATTCGACGGCGCGCTCGACGATCTCCGAGCCATCCGCGCGCAGAAACGCCAGATGCGCGTAGTAGGCGACGCCCGGCGCCACGCTCTTGACGGCGTCCATGGGGAGCGCCAGGTAGCCGGTGGCATGCGGCGCGGCATTCACCTTGGCCTCTCCCTTGGCCAGTTCGCGGCCATCGGCCAGGAGGCTCCAATGGACCGCCACGGTGGAAAGGTCGGTGAAATCGTAATCGTTCCGGATGGGGACGCGCACTTGCGCCTGGCCGGGCCAGAAACGTAGCGGGGCGTCGGGCACGTTCACCGGGGCGTACACGGCGCGGGCTTCCCAATAATCGCGCTGCGGGGTGCGGTCGGCGCGCACGATGCCGTCCCAGCCGTCGGTGACAATCTGAATGTACTTCTCGGGCTTGCCGCCGGCGCCGATGCGGGTCCGCGTGAGGCCCTGATCCTGCCACATCCAGATGGAAGCGCCGGCGCCGCTGGGGTGCTGGGTGAGAGCGCGCCAGGAATCGGCCAGGCCGCCGAAGCCATCCTCCGCGTAGGCGTGGGTGTACTCGGTGCTGATGACTACGCGGCTGGAGTGCGCGGC
>Ga0182027_10006631_pt1 | contig 17270 bp, 15 predicted proteins | sample 712E1DmetaG_FD_121300 | JGI IMG/M metagenome (GOLD analysis project Ga0182027, IMG submission 121300) | Permafrost microbial communities from Stordalen Mire, Sweden - 712E1D metaG (Illumina Assembly) | ecosystem: Environmental > Terrestrial > Soil > Wetlands > Permafrost | place: Sweden... | reverse complement strand
TTTAGGCATAGCTTCTTGCTTTTTTCCACTTTTCAAGATAAACTACAACAACTACAAATATTAATATCTATGAAATTAACTTTTCTTTCCGATAATTTACAAAGGAAAATCTCTTTTTTAAACCATGCAGTTTCCTCAAGAGGGCAACTTCCAATTCTTTCAAACTTTCTTTTGGAAGCAAAAAACGGAAAATTGACCATTAGCGCAACGGATTTAGAAATCGGAATTTCTTCAAACATCGCTGTTAATATAGAAACAGAAGGGAGAATAACTATTCCCGCCAAAAACTTTTCCGACCTCTTAAGTAATTTAGGAAGCCAGAAATTAACTCTCTCACTAGACAAAGAAACGTTAACTCTAAAAGGAGAAAAAATTAATGCTTCTTTTCAAACAATGCCGGCCGAAGATTTCCCAAAGCTCTATGAAGAAAAAGGGGAAGAGTTGGTTACTCTTAAAAGGTCGGAAATAGAGGAAAATATCCTAAGGGTTGTTTTTGCCGCTGCTCAAGATTCGGGTAGACCGGCTTTGTCGGGAATACTTTTCGATGAAGATAAAAACAGCATCACGCTTGTTTCAACGGATGGAGTTAGGTTATCACTACAAAGAAACGTTTTTAAAGCCAAAGCAGGGCTTAGGAAGCCGATTGTAGTACCCGCACGGATAATCAGAGAACTCTTGTCGATTAAAGAAGACGAGGACTCTGTTAGAGTTTTTATCTCGGAAGAAAATAATCAAATTCTTTTTGCCCAAGGAGAGACAACATTAGTCGGGAGATTGATTGGAGCGGAATATCCGGATTATCAAAAAATAATTCCGCAAAATTTCGACACAAAAGTAGATTTAAATAGAGATGAATTACTAAACGCAATTAAGATCTGTTCGGTTTTTGCCAGAGAAACAGCCAATATCATTAAATTCACGATTAAAAAAGAAAAGATAATTGTTTCGGCCAATTCTCCGGCCGTTGGGGAAGATAATGTTGAGATAGAAGCGAAAACGACCGGTGAAGAAAATGAAATCGCTTTTAACGCAAAATACTTACTTGATGTATTAACATCAGTCAATAAGGAAGATTTAGTTTTCGAAATGACGGGGCCACTAAACCCCGGAGTTTTTAAAATCAAAGCTGATGAGACATTTCTCCATTTAATAATGCCAATTAGAGTTCAAGGATAATCAATCTTAACACCCTGGGGGAAGAGGGCTAAAAACAATATTCGCATCTTGTATTTGGCTTGAAACATCCTGATTCAAAAAAAACATTAAAGGAAGTTTGCAAATTCCCTGTTGAGAAACACCATGATTCATAAACCAATTAACAGTTTCTTGCTTAGCTAGCGCGATATTGGTTGTTAAAATTTCCCCCTGGAATATATCCGCAGATTTAATATAAGAAATATTAATATTTGTGGAAGCATACACTATTCCGGTTTGTCCCGAAAGCAGACTAGTTATAATAGTTTCTTTTACTTGTGCATCTTTGGTCGCAATAGCATTTTTATTATTTATGTTTTCTATTAATTTTTTTTGAGCATTTAAATCATACTTAATAGGCGAGGACACAAATGCGCGTTCGGTGGTAGATGGCGTAATTGTTATCGTTGGTAAAGAATTTATTTGTGTGTGCGAGGTTGCATTAAAAGAGGTAAAAATAACTATTAAAAATACAATTCCCACGAGGAAACATGAAATTAGTAAAACTATTTCAATTTTGTTTATCTTCATATAATTAATTTTATCATTTCACAACCATTACTCCGCCGCCACATCCCCAATAGCTCGAAAAAGATGTAAGATTTTTACTAATATTTACACCGTTTTGTAATTGTTGTTTCCATGATACATCTCCGATATCGCTCGTATTGACTCTTGCAGCTCCATTGTAAGGATTCGTGCCGGGGTTAGTTTGTATAAGTCCATATCCCCCAAGGGTGCTATGTGAATTGGGTTGGTAAGCCAAAGGGTTGTAGCCTGATTCACAGGGGATTATTACATTGAACCATGTATCAGCATTTTTTGGGTCGATTTTTTTTAAATATGCGTATTCAAGATCTCTTGCTGCCGCGCCACTAGTTGTGCTTGCCAGCTCGCACTGCGGGTCGCCAAAATTGTCACCCTTATGTAGGTATATATTCCGGGGAGTAGGATTGTTAGCGTTAACTTTAGTAATTGCGTTACTATTTTTAGTATCAGCCGGTGTGTAGTAATTATTACACATGGAGGAATTATTTGAAGAAGTTGTTACTCCGAGCATATTCACAACCATCCAGCTAAAAGTGTTAGCGCAAGTAGTTGGCCAGTCTTGAATTGATCCATCATCTTCACTAACTTTTCCATTTGGTCCACATGTTTGCCCCGGTTTACAAAAAAGGGTATTAATAAAAGAGTCAGCAAAAGATTCTTGGACAGCAACAGTTTTATCGTATGGTAGATGCTGTCCTGTAGGGTAGGTTTTGATATATCCATTCCCATCATAGCATGTAGTATCTTTTATGCCGATTGGGTAAAAAGTTGCAGAAAGGTTATTTCTAAAATCGATCGTGTGGGCGGTTTCGTGAAGTAGGTACAGTTTTTGGGTTTCAGCATTAGCACTAAGGAATTCTCCGTAAAGATCAATATTGCCGCTTGGACTATTAGTAACCGCCCACCCTTCATTGTAGCCGGTTGGGTTACCAGCGTGAAGGGTAATAACTACTTTTCCTTTTGTGCCAATGTCCAATAATGTTTGATATTTTGGATAGGCTAGGGCGATCTTAAGGTCATTTCCTAGAGCATCTTGTTGGGTTTGGGTTCCTCCGACGAAAGTAAAATAATCATCAACGTTGCCCGTAAAAGGAGCAGGATTATAAATATCAATAGCAGCAGTGGTAGTGGTCTGAACAGTAGAATTTCCTTGTCCGGTAATGGCAATAAATATGATGATAAAAAATATAATTACGGCGGCAATGGCAAGAAGAATAGCTACTATTTCCGGATTGGCCGCAAGAAAAACTCCAATTTTTTGTACTGCTTGTTTAAGCATCTGTTTTCCCAGCTGCTTAAGGTAGTCTTCGCCTTTGTGGAGGAGGTCTCCAACCTTTGGCATACCGGGGATGTTTGGCATGCTGGTGGGAATATTTGGAAGGGAAAATCCGTTTCCTTGAGATTGTTGGTCTTGAGTAGCTGCTGTTGCCATAGTTTTATAATAACAAATTACTTATTGATTGTAACCGTTTCAGGATTGGCGATGGTAGGTGGTTGGGGAGCACTTACTTCGGGTGGTTGAGATTGTGTCATGCCTTCCAGCTTAGTCGCTTCCCGGGCCTTTAATATCTCTTCAGGGCTGGAAGTTATAAGCGCATGCTCATAGGGCGCGGCGATAGCGCGAAGCGCAACGTGACTTTGTCCGGCAAAAAATAATCCTTCGCCAACAGCGGAAGAAAGCAGCAATTGTCTTTCTCCCTCAGTAAGATAGAAAAGTTTTGTTACCAAGTCAATCTCGGCCGGGCTTTGTTTTAAAAGGATTTGGATGGAAGAGTTGGACAAAACCGCTTTTCCGTAGTCGGTTGATAAGAAATCCTGGACATCCTGAGTGGCGGTAGTTAACCCCAGGTAATACTTTCTGGCTCTCTTGGCAACACTGTAGACAAATGAAGCGGAATCTTCATAGCGCATCATGTACCAAGCTTCATCAAGGATAAGCACTCTTTTTTTAAGCGATTTCCTGACCTTAGTCCAAACGAAATCAAAATAATATGCATTGCAATTGGCCTTAATTCATCTTCCAGAGCCTTAACGTTGAAAACAGTAAACGGATTTTTAATATCAAAGTTTGACTGCTGATTAAAAATGCCGCTCATGCTGCCTTTGATGAACTTTTCCAAGCGTAAAGCCAGCTCTGTTGAGATTTCATCGCCGGTTTTAAGAAGCAAGTTGTATAAATCTTCGGCAATCGGTGGTTGGGCCTTTTGCGTTGCGGGGTCGGTGGTGATGCCCTTTAGGCGGTAAGTCTCTACCAACGCCCGGTCAAGAATCGCCTCCTGGGAAGCATCCAGATTTCCCATGACAATCTTGAATAATCCATGCAGCGATAATATTTTTAACCCTAACTCATTTTCCCCCTCTTCATATAGCCCTGATAAATCAAAAGGATTTATTTTAATTGCCGAGGAGGTGGTAAACATTACTTCTTCACCGCCTAAGGCTTTTGTCAAATCGCCGTATTCTCCTTCGGGGTCGATAATAATCACTTCGGAGCCAAACATGAATTGGCGCATTGCCTCAAGCTTAATTAGGTAAGATTTTCCGGCGCCGGATTTACCAAAAACGACTTCATTGGCATTTTCCAGGGAAAAACGGTCAAAGATAATCAAAGAACCATTTTGCTGGTTAATCCCATACATAACACCTTTATCTTGCGTTAACATAGCCGAGCTGAACGGGAAAGTTGAGGCCAGCGAAGTCGTGTCCATATTTCTGGCGATGTACAGCTTATCTTCTCCCAGGGGAATAGTAGATTTAAAGCCTTCTTCCATTTGCAGAGTTGCGGTTCTTGGTAAAATTAAAATTGAGCTAAGAGTTGTTGTCAGTCTTTTAGCCGCTTCATTAAGTTCGGTTAGACTATCGGAAGTTAACGTAGCATACAGGCTAAATTGGAAAAATCTCTCCATGCCCTTGGCCAATTCTTCCTGAACGGAAAGCGCATCTTCCAGTGAGGCTTTAATTTTCGGGTCTTCCTCCAAGCCTTCTTCAATTTGCGAAGTTAAGGTTGCTTCCATCTCCGCGATTTTCCTTCGTAAATCGGATAAAACATCGGGAGATGAAGCGGGGTAAATAAACATCGAAATACTCATCGAGTGATCGAACTCGATTAACGGTTCCAGCCAGTCCGGCGAAACATACCTGGGATACCCGACTACAAAAAGTGTTTTGTAATATTTTTCTCCGACTTTAATGCTGTTAAAATCAATCTCAACCGAGGATGGAGCGATAATATCGGGGATTGAAGATGCCCCTCTTGGGGCAGCCTGTTGTTGAGGGGCCGTAGCCTTTTTGTCAAACATTTATTTTGCCTCCTTTCCTAGGGAAATCGGTTTTGTCGTCTGCGCGCTTTGGGCATGGTCGATTACGGCATCATTAAAAATATCGTAATACAGCTTGGTCAATTGCTCCTCGTTTAGAGTGCGGGCTTTCAGATTAAGTCTTCTTAACTGCGTGTGGATAGACTCGGCCTTTGAATGCAGCGAGGTTTTTGCGCTGATGATAAAACTTTCCTGATTAGTTCCTCTTCGAAGTGTTTCCCCTGCTCCGGAAGCGCCTTTTTCGAGTGATGAATAGGGGATAACTACATAGAATTTTTTATCTAACACGGTATTAACTTTGACTAATTCCTTCACGAAATCCCGATAGAGACCGATTTGTTTTGCCAAGGAAGTGTTTTGAGTTTTTTCCCGCTCATTGTCTAAAAGTTTCAGGTAGTTTGAGATGTCCAGCTTTTTGCTTCTAATCATGATTTGGATTGGGAAAGAAAGAGAATTCAAAAGCGAAGCGTAGGCGTAGATGCTGGCGTCTTGTTCGTCCGGAGAAAGTAAGGCGAAATTGGTGGCGCTAACCTCGATTACCAGGCAGGCGTTTCCTCCGTTTAGAATAGCAATGTCCTCGACGATATTACTGATTTCGATAAAACTTTGGGTTGATGGTAAGTTTCGGGCAGGTGTTGCCATATTAGTTAAATAAAGACCTCCTTAACTCTTCTCTTTGGTCAACTGAAATAATCTCAATCGGCAGAATTACTTCGCCTGTTGCCTTGAAAGCAACGGTGTCAAACTTGTTTTGTCCCCTGGGGTCCTCAAAGCCGATTGAGTACTCACCGTTAGTAAGCGGCGTGGCGGAGGCAAATTGTCCCAAAGCATTGGTTTTAAAAGCTCTGACCGCATTTCCCTGCGAGTCTTTTACCTCAACTAAGATATTTGCCAAGGGATTGCCCCTGGGATCTTTAATAATGCCGGTGACGACATTGGGGAATTCGGGGGCTGTCGGTAGCCCGGCGCTTTTTTGCATGCCCTGGGGAATACTTCTGACGAATTTAGTTTCTTTTAGTTGTTCCTGGTGGGCGACTGAGGGAGCATAGAGAGGTTTCCCCTGCGCTTCCATTTTCTGCTGAAGAGAGATTAATTTAGATTCCAATTGTTGTTTCTGAAAAGTAAGGTCGTTAAGATTATTTTGTAGCTCCAGTACTTTTTGGTGCGCCTTAAGGTATTCTTCCGGATTAGTTTTATCTTTATCCGCTTCTTTAGCTTTGGCCTCTTCCAGCTCTTTCTCCAAAAGCGCAGCCGTTTTCTGTAACTCTTCATTTGGCTCGGCTTTTATGGGCTTTAGAATTTGCGGTATTGCCGCTATGGGCGAAATTCCCTTCGCTGAAACATTGTCAGCAAATGCATGGGGTGGTGGGGCTACCGGATTTGTCTGCAAAGGCTGATTGGCTCCATATTGATTTAAGGATTCAAAAAAGACCGTCTCTTTCTTATCCAGTTTGTTTTTTCCAACCGGCAGAGAATTTAAAAAATCTTTAAGTTGTTTTTGAGAATTCCCGCCCGGAGATTGTCTTTTCCCATCAGGCGTAGTTACGAGCGTATCATCCGTTAGGAGTTGAACACCCATTTTTTGGTAGACATATTGGGTGGGATTAAAGGCGGCTTTAAAAAAGTTTTTAATCATCACGTCCAGTGGCCTTCCCTGAAAGGGAACGAAAGCAAACAGGACGCCAATTCCGACAAAAACTAACGCCAGTGGAATTTTAACCCAGGTAAAAATGGGCAAAGAGTAAATCACCAGTCCGATAATCGCGCCTGCGGCAACATAGGCGAACTGTTTTAGGGTCATGTCGCCGATTAATTTGAATTCAAAGCCGGTAATGTCCTGTGGAATAGGATGATTCTCCATAGTTCTAGGTTATAATGTGAAAAATATGTATGCAAGATAATCAAAGTGGGTCAAACGTCTTTTTAACTGTGTCGCTTTTTTGTGAAAAGTCTATTGACAGGAGGTGAATCCAATGTTTCCGTGGGCAATGTTCCCCAGGCAAGCGACGCCCGTCACGGTAGAGATAATATTCAGGATTAAGAAAGACAAAAAAACCAAAAACAATCCGAGAACGGCAAAGGTTAAAGTTTTGCGTGCTCCATCGACCGCTTTGGCGTCGCCACCGGAAAACAACAATTGGTATCCGGCAAAAATAATCATAAACAAGGCCACAGTTCCGGCCAGTCCGATGGCCCAAAAAATAACATTGAAAATTAAAGGGAAGATGCAATCCAGCGTTGCCACCTGACTTCCATCAAAATTAATGCCGCAGTTACCCATAACTAAAGAATAACAAGGCTAATAGAGAAATGCAAGCGGAGGAGGCGGTTAAGCGCCTGGGATAGTGGGAATACTTAGATTTTTCAAATCAATTCCGAAGAAGGCCAGTATTATGGTCAAAATGAAATAGGATAAGAAGATGATGACCAAGCCGATAACGGCGGCCACAATATGCTCCCTGGCGGCCGCTACCTGAGTCTTGTCTCCGGATGATACCAGCCACCTAAATCCGCCATAGACCAGAAAGAAAAGAGCAACTAGTACTGCGATAACAAAGATGAACTGAAGCAAAGAACCAACTAAGGGTCCTATGCTACCCGCTGTAAGATTACAAAGTGGGCTAAATTCTCCTGCTCCACAAGGACTGTTGATTGATGTAGTCGTAGCCAAAGCAGGAAAAGCAAGCGTAAGATAAGCAGCGGGAACTAATAAAGCAAGATATTTTTTCATCTAACTTTATGCTAGGATGTTTTTTGGCAATTGTCAAGTGCCTTTTTTTAAAGCTAATGTGTGGATTTACTGACTCCTCAGGAAATTAACGGTGTTGGCGCCAAAGAAATAAGTATTGATAACGTTAACAATCAGAATGGCCGCCAGGACAACAACCAAGCCAATAATGGACATCGCCAGTCTTTGTCTGGCTTGATTGAGCTTCTGTTTGTCTCCCTGGGAAAATATCCACTCAAAACCGCCCAGAATAAGCATCAGCAGGCAAACAAAAATGGCTACGACCACCGCCAAATCAAGTCCTGCGCCGATGATATTTGACAAAGTATCCGGTCCGCCGGTTGGGACAACGTTGGTGTTGATAGAATTTCCTCCGGGAATTTGCAGTGCCAGATATCGCATATTTAGGTTTAACTAAAGCCTGGAATCTTTAAGATGTTGGCGCTGATTACTTGGAGAATGACAAGTGAGAAGATGATAAATAGTAGGCCAACAATGGCAGCCGTTAATTGTTCGCGGGCTCCTTTAACTTGCTCGGGATTTCCCTGGGAAATCATCAGCCGGTAACCGGAGGCGATAATTAAGGCTAAGGCCACCACTCCGGCAAGAGCCAGAGCAATGCTAAAAACCCTGGTTAAAAGAGCGGAAAGGTTGGTCGGAAGGTTCCCAATTGCGGTTGGGCAGGATGTACCGTTATCGCAAATAGACAGAGGTTGGGGTGGAGGAGTCGGTCCTGCTACTCCACAGCCATAGCCGGGGCTACAGCCCTGGTTGGCCGCGCAGGGAGTAATAGTAGCAAACGGTACGGGATTTGGATTGGCGCTACTAATACAGTTGTTATTGCTGGTAATGTGGTATCCATCGGGACAGACAGGGCATTGATTGTTTGTCGATACGCAGAGGGCGTTAAAATACTCAGGTGCGCCATTCACTAGTTGGACATTAACGTTTTTATCCGGAACGCAAATTGCCCCATCTCCACAAGAAATTAACATGTCCTCAGGAGGGATTACAATGGTTCCGTCTGGGCCGGGAGTAGCATTGGTAAGCTTAAAGGCGCAGCCATATGAGCCGACTGGGATAGAGTCAACCGGCTCGCAGCATACTTGAGAGCCCGTACAGTCTCCAGCCACCAAAGAGCCAGAGCAACTGGTTAAACAGACATTTGGTGAGGCGCAAGGGGCGGCAAGAGCAGAGCTTGGTGCAAAAGCCAAAAGAATAAGCAATAACGATAGAGTTACTAAAAATAGAGACAAAACCTTTCTCACTATTTTATCGTAAATCAAAAATGGGGTAGATTGCAAGTTCTAGCTTAAGAATTTAAATCCCCGGCCTTTAACTGTTTGGATATACGCCGGGAGATTAGGGTTTAGCTCAATCTTTTTACGCAAGCGGAAAATCAGTTGGTCCAACGCTTGATCGGTAACGCCTAAAGTCGTTTTTCCCTCTTGCCAAACGGCGTTAATAATCTGTTCTTTGCCTAAGATTTTGTCCTGGTTTTCCAGTAAAAACCGCAAAAGTTTATACTCAAGCGAAGTTAATTTATCAGACAGAACAGTCTCTCCTTGCAAAATCTCACCGGTCTCGTTAATTGAAAAATTGCTCTGTTTTTGTTCCGTAGATTTTTCTTTAAGATAGTCCAGGAGAAGCGGAATAGTCAAAAACCCATCCTTAATCAGTCCGACATTTTCCAGATATTTCTCTTCAAGGGTGCCGTTACCGCTCAAAATCGTTTGCTCGGAGGGAGTCAGGGAATTCCAAATCCCAAAAAGGGCGCTTCTGACCGGTTTTTGCTCCAATAAAAACTTACGTAAAGCCAATTTATCCTTAAATTTTTGTCCGGTTGCCAAAAGTGCTTCGCAGGAGAGCCGCATTAAATTGCTGTGTCCGCCGGTTACTTCCAAGATTTTTCCTAAAAGTTCTTTATCAATCCTTTTGCCGGTAATTTTTTCAAGGTAATTAATCCGAAAATCAACTCCCGGTTGGTCATAAATTGGCAAATAAACGATTTTACCGGCAATGAATTCATAAAAGTCCGACATTAAAGTTGCTTCAAGCGTATCCTCAAGCGGTCGGTTTAGAGAGAACACCACCGAGAATTGATATTTAGCTCTGTTTCTTAAAACCCTGAGATTGGCAAAAAATTCACTGTCGACCACCGAAATATAATCTTCGAAGCGGTCGAAGAGAAACACAATCGTCAGGTTCTTCTCCAAAGCCAGATAGTCGACCGTTTTTTTTAAACCCTGAAAGAGAACCAACTCGTCTTTTAATTCAAGGCTGTCTTTAAAAAGTTGGTTGGCAACTTCATAATCTTTATCCATTTGTCGGTCGCGAAGGGAGTCAACCAGTCCCAGAAAAATAAATTTGACGGCTTCGATTAATGGCCTTTTTTTGATTTCCGAAAAGTTCAGATAAACAAAATGATACTTTGTTTGCTCCCTCCCCAAGTGTTTAATGCGCAAATTACGGTTGTAAGCCAAGAAGCCGAGTAAATTGGAGCGGCCGGCACCGGGAACGGAAACAACTTGGCAAGAGCTACCCTCTTTAATAAAAGTCAAAATTTTTTCCACCTCGGCAAAGCGGGTGGTCTGAGGATATAGTGATTCAAAATGCTCTAGCTCCATAACTTAATTGTAAGCTTTTTGTGAAGTTTATATCAAGCGGCCTAGGCTCGTTGGAAGTAAACTGACGACATGAAAGAACTAGGAGTTGTTTATCGAAACGCGCAAGCTGAGTTGACAATAAAACCCAATCCCAATAGACTGGAAGGGAGGGGAAATATTATGCCAGATGGACCATCAAGAGGACCAGACCAACAGCCAATTAATATTAACTTAGGGTCAGCGGGGCGAGAGGCAACGCGTCGCTTGGAAGAAATGGTTAGGCCGAGAGATCAAGGTGAGCCTCAAACTCCGCGGGCAATCAATGTGTCGGTAGCAGTTGGCGCTCCAGAGACAGCGCCTAAAATTAAGACCGGTAATGCAACATGGAGGAATAAAGATATCGATCAGCCGGTTAGGATAACGGGATATTTGGGGAAAGGTCCAGATGGCAGAGATTACGTATCTATTGACGGATCAGCTACGGGTGTTCCCCTTGATGAAATTCAATATTCTGCCAGAAAACCAAGAACGCCAAGAATTCGTCCATCTGGTACGCCCCAAACTGATCAAGGAGCCACGAGCCAAGGTCCGCAAGTAACCCCAGAGCAATTGAACGAAGAGTTAGGTAAACTTGACATAGAAGGAGTAAATATAAATGTAAGGCGAGCAGCAAGAGATTTAGCAGCGGAAGCTGCTGCAAGAGGGCGGCAAGGAAATTTTAGCACAGAGGGAATTACAAACGGATCACTTTTAGCTGAGGCAAAAACGTTAGAAAGAATGATATCAAGTGGAATTGCCGATAGGGATTCTTTAAGAGCCGCGTACGAAAGAATCGATAAGATTGATGCTCCTCAGGCTGAAAAAGCAGTTTTATTAAATAACATTGCCGAGGCGGCCTATGATATGGACGCTGAAATCCAGTCTCGCCGCAGAGAAAACTCTTTTGCCGAGCAATCGGGACAGGAGCGATATACGGAAGAACAATTGTTGACTGACCAAAAGGCAAGAGACGAAGTCTTTAACAGCTTTTTTGCAGATGCAGATGCTACTCCAAGCCAACAGTTTCGAGAAGCATTTGACCCCTTTTCTGTGGGAATGCAGCACAGGAGGTTTCTAAGAACCATAAGACAAGCTTCTACGTCCGGCAAAGCGGGTAATATTACTTTGACTACTGAGCAGAAAAATTTATTAAGAGCTGATTATCAAAGATATGTCAAAGAGCACGATATTAGAGAGGCTCTACACAATGCTAATTACGCTTTATACTTTCCTGTAAAATTTGAACAATTAGCGGATAGTTTGCAAGGTTTCCGTTCGGAGTTAGGAGATTATGCCAATCGGACAGCGGGCGTTAGGCAAATGATGGATTTGTTCGAAGGAGCTCTTAGGGAGGATATGGCTGCGCATGGTGGATACTTAAGGCAGGAAGCGGTATTAGATAGAACGGGAACTGGTTCGCCGGAAGAGGGATTCGTTGTAAAGAGAGTTAAAGAACGTTTTAGGCAAATGTGGGAAGGCGGACAAATTTTCTCCAGAGACCAGCAAGGGAATAGTGTAGACGTTAGGCGGGAAAAAGGAAAAATTACGGATTGGGAAATCGATAAAATCTTCTCGATGGCTAGGGGCATGGAAATCGTTTCATTGCGCTTGCTCTCCTTGGCGGCAGAGAGTAAATTGCCAAAAGGCGGAATTGCCCAATATACTAGCTTGTGGTTGCAGGATTTGTTGCAAGGATATTCTGGCTATGTACATGCTTTAGCAAAATACAATATTACCGAAAAAGGACTAAGGCCATATCTTTACAATGAAGATAAAATACCAAGGCTAATGGGAATTTTAGGGACTTGGGATCCAAAGGCTGCAGAGAAAATGTGGAAAGACTTTCAAAGCGACCCGCGAAAAGTGCTTGATGCCCCGGAGCTTAATTATTTACAACGGCTTAATCCAAACCAGTGCGGCGACATTTTTACTTGGGCCTCGTGGAGATTTGATAATAAAGATTTTACTGCGGCTAGCGCAACCCAACAATTCATTATTAATGGAAGGGCAAAAGTATATTGGAGAGAAACACATTCTAATCAGCCTTTTCCAGAAGGGGAGGATTGGGATAATTGGGTTGCCTCGGTTCCAGGGGCTTTGAGTGAAAAGGCAAAGATTTTTTGGAGACAAAAGTATCCCGGGAAAGATTTTCCAGAAGGGGAGGATTGGGATAAGTGGGTTTCCGAAATACCGCAATATAATGAATATGGGAAATGGATAGGGACAGGTTTAAGGTTTGAAAAGCTAAGAGGGGACTTAGCAAAACTTAAAAGTAAAGATAATAAAACTAAGCAGGAAGGGGAGACTGCTTTTGAAAGCGCAAAGCAGCTGATGGAGAGAATAGTCGATTTACAGCCACAGCGGCTATATCTAGTATCGGAAAGAATTCGAGGTAGATTAAATTTAGGAATGACGCCTGACGAGGTGTCTAAAGCGTTATTTGGTTTATCGACAATGGAGTCGACAATTTATGCCAGAAGAGAACAATTGCTTTCCCAGGGGAAAACTTTTGACACACTTAATTTAGATGACTTTTACGATGTTATAACCGATGTTGGCGAAAGAGAATTGGCAAAAAGATTTGCGGGTGCGGTAAAAGCAGACTTTAATACTAACCAGGAAAAATATTGGCAGGAGTTTGTTCACGACCGGGAATATACTCATGGATTTGTGCTGTGGACCGGGGATGTCCCGGTTGATGAGTTCAATATGGTGGTTCTAGGAGATACCGGTGGATACGCCAGAAGACTTCGGGACAATAAAGCTCAAACTGAAGCTTTTTCTAAAGAGATGGATCTTTTAGGAAACTTAGGAAATATTCAAGAGCCAGAACAGTTAATAGCAGCCTTAGACGAGGTTTATAAAAAAATTGCCGAATATGATGCGCCTAAAGCAAAAAATGCGATAGCAGACAAAGCAATAATGTTACTGAAGTTTTATAAAGAAGCGTCTTTTGTCGACATGTTGCCGGTCGGAGGTCCCCTAGCCAGAATTCTTACTAAGACTTCGGCAGCACAACTGGCATACGGGAAATCCGCTGCATCCTGGGGGCCAGCCACTATCGATTCGGTATTGATTCAGTTAAGAGATAAAGGAAGGATAACGGATGAAAGATTTAAAGAGGCACGAGAAACACTTTTAGCTGATAAAAGAGATATTGGGATAGAGATTGGGAGTGCGTTAATTCAATTCATGTCACTAGCAATAGCTTTATACATATTACAACAGCTTCTAAAGAGCGAGACGAGTCCACAGCATTAACGATTCTTCTTAGTCATGCAAAAAGAAAATTAATAGCTATTTGTTATTTGGGTTATGAAATATCCACGCGAAGAGCCCCAGCTCAGTTTCTGCAATTACATTCCTGGGGGCTTAGGAGGGCCAAGGACGGGTGCTTTTTGTGGCCTCAAGCGCCCTATAGCATTCCCAAGTGTTTTGACACCCGGAAATTTACCCATATACTGCGCAGTGTATCCGATTTGAGCCATCTTACCAGGTAAACCGACAACTCCCATTCCGACGCTGGCGGCGCTCGTTCCTCCGAGCTTAAGCTGTGGAGCTTTGAAGGCTTTTTTAGTCATATCGACGACTCCGGGGGTGGCCAAAATTACACCAATGGCAATTAAGCTGCCGATATAACTGGAGGCATTCTGTCCCAAAAGCGGTGGGACAAAGGCTGTGGTATCAGCCACTCCCGCGCCATTAATAAAACCGTCGGAAAAAAGCCTGGCCAGTAAAATCATCAGAATGGCTGCCGGGAAAGCGGCTAAATTACCGGCCATGTCTTTAAGCCAGGCGCCAAAACCGGCGCTTTGTTGGCCGGGGATTAGCCCGGAAAGAATCCAAAATGGCGCAAAGATAACGTCAATTAAAATCATGATGTAGGCTTTAAGTAGAGCAAACCACAGTCTTAAAAGTGCCCACAACAGCGCGATGATTAAAATTAAAAAAGCCAAAACACCGACTACCCAAGAAACAAGAGTGGAGATGGCTCCCCCCACGACGCCTCCTGGGTCTATTCCAACATCTTTTAGCCCTTCTGCGCTGGAGTTAATAGCTATTCCCCACGGCGTCGTTGCGTTGAAAGCACCAATGGCTCCGCCAATGTCCCCCTTGCTAAGGGAGACACTGAAATCTGCTGCCGGATTGGTAATGAAGCAGGGGGCGTTAAAAATGAAAAATGAACAGCCGGGACTGGACGTTTTGGCCGCGGCGGTAAACTGGTCCGGCTGGATAAACTGCTTAATGATATCGGCAATTCCCCCGGCGCCGGTAGTAGCGATTTGAAAAATTCCGCCTAAAGCGTTATTACTTAAGATATCATTAGCAAATTGGGGGGCCGGATGGTAAACACTGGCCTGAATCGTATTGGCCGTGATTAGTGATTGTATCTGGGGATCGGCCTGACCCATTAAATTGATTACGACCCAAATACTAACCCACATTAAATCAATCAGGAATCCGGCAATGGCAAAAGAAAAAGTCACCAAAATTAGGGAAACGATGATTTTAGGAATTTGGTTTTGAATAGTCATTACCGTTCGCGGGTCAATTCTAACTCTCAGCATAATCGCTAAACCAATCAAAATAAAAATAAAGACGAATAAAAGATAGACGACGTTTCTAAAAACCACCCAAGCGTGCAGTAAAGGCGTTAGCCCCGTAAAGCCAATGCCCTGAACTTGGGCGTAGCTTGGTTTGGCCAGGCCAAAATTATTCCCCAGGTAAGCGATAAAATCAGAAGTATGTAAAGGTGGTGTATAAAGTATCGCAATCATTCCTGTTACTGAGCCTAAGGCTCCGCCGTTATTTTTAACATAGCCTATTTTGCCGGTGGTTGGATCAAGTCCCAGACATTGGTCGTTTTTATTCAGAGGGTCTTTGCCGGCGAGGTCGCAAGCTAGAGAAGACATTACCTCAAGCATTAAGCTTTGCGAAAAAGTGTGTAGGTTGTTTGGCACATCAGGATTAGTGTTTGGCGCTAGATATGGTTGGGCTTGATTTATGGGCTGAGGAGCAACGGTTTGGGCAAAAACAGGAGTTTTAACAAACAGTAAGACAAAAAGAATCGTAAGAGAGAGGATAACAGTTCTAATAAAGGCAGAAAAGCGCATATCAATTATTAGTTTGAATTATTTTACAAACGATGTCAAGCGGAGCCAAGTACCGTACGGTATCTGGCGGAGAGAGGGAGATTCGAACTCCCGGTAGTCTTGCGACTACAAACGCTTTCCAAGCGTTCCGATTAAACCGCTCTCGCATCTCTCCAGTGCTGTTATTATAATTCAAGTTGAGAGTGAATGCTAGAAGTTAGACGTCAGTAGTTAGGAGTTGTCTGGCTTCTTCCCAGACTTTTTTATCCGAGGGATAGGTTAATCTTTTTTCGACTTCTACCTGCGGCAACCATTCAACATTTTCCATCTCCGTATCGTGATTAGCGATATTTCCGAAGACATATTCCATTAGAAAATAGTAGACGGTTTTATGAATCTTTTCTCCCTCAAAAACATACCAATAATCAACAGAGTTTAATAACCGGATAATTTTTCCTTTTACTCCGGTTTCTTCCTCAACCTCTCTTAAAGCAGTGTCCTCTTTTTTTTCACCGGTAACGTGGTCGCCGATTAAGCCTTTGGGGAAAACCCAACCGTGATGCATGGAGTGTTGGCAGACCAGTACTAAGATTTCTGATTTCTGATATTTGATTTCTGATTTTTTGTATACCACTCCGCCGGCAGAAAATTGTATTTTCATTTTTATGCCTCCACTTTTGAAAAAAGATAACTACCGATAGCTAAAACAATTGAGCAAATTATAATCAGTACGGCAAAATCTGTCACTAGTCCAAAGTGCGATACTCCGGTTAGGCTACCCCTAACCGCATCAACGCCGTAAGACAGGGGGTCAAAGGAGGAAATAACCGATAAGAAACTAACTACACCCGATAACGGGAAAAGCGCCCCGGATAAAAAGAAAACCGGTTGGACAATAAAATTCAAAATTAACTGGAAACCCTGCATGTCTTCCAGAATGGAAGCAATCGAAATCCCCAAAGCGGTAAAAAATAGAGCGATTAAAAACATTGCGGCTAAAGCCAAAGGAACCATAAAAAAATTGTTAATTCTAAATCCGATAATTATAGTCAAAACTAAAACGAAACAGCCTTGGATAAAAGCCACCGTGGCGCCGCCCAAAGTTTTACCGAACATAATCTCAAAACGCGTGACAGGAGCGACCAGAGTTTCTTTTAAAAAGCCGAATTGGCGGTCCCAAATTACCTGAATTCCGGCAAATACTCCGGTAAAAAGAATGCCCATACAGATTACACCCGGTCCTAAAAACTGGAAATAGTTTCCCTGCCCGGCTTTAGCAAAAACCGGTCCCAAACCAAATCCTAACGCCACTAAAAATAACAACGGTTGACCTAAAGAGCCGACTAATCTCGCCCTAGAGCGAAAATAGCGGATTAACTCTCTTTTCCACAAAATATATATTGCGCTCATTTTATCTGTTCCACCTTCTGGCACGTAGCCTCAATCTATCGATACCGTTGGCTTCTTCGTCGCGGATGGCGGTTCCGGTAAATTTAAGAAACGCTTCTTCCAACGATTTAGTTTTGGTCTGTTCCATAAATTGAGTCGCCGTTCCGGTTTGGATTATTTTCCCGTGGTCCATAATGGCAATCCGTTGCGCGATTTGTTCGGCCTCTTCCATATAATGGGTGGTAAAAAAGACCGTAATTTGTGTTTCTTTATTCAAATTTTTTAGATACTCCCAGATTTTATTCCGGGTTTGCGGGTCAAGTCCCTGCGTTGGTTCATCTAAAAAGAGGATTTC
>Ga0182027_10006630_pt1 | contig 17272 bp, 13 predicted proteins | sample 712E1DmetaG_FD_121300 | JGI IMG/M metagenome (GOLD analysis project Ga0182027, IMG submission 121300) | Permafrost microbial communities from Stordalen Mire, Sweden - 712E1D metaG (Illumina Assembly) | ecosystem: Environmental > Terrestrial > Soil > Wetlands > Permafrost | place: Sweden... | reverse complement strand
GTCCATTACCTGTTGGAATAATTAGATGTGTTGGCGGTTCTGCTTCAGAAACAAATGGTATCACACTCCAAGAAACTGGAGCATCTTATCAGGTTAAAGAAAGAACAGATGATATTGTAATTCCTTTAGGTCCAATTTTTCAAAATGGTTTACTTTGGGCACAAGGAAACTTAGATGGAAGTTATCACAATTGGGCTATAACAAATACTATAGGAGCTGTAGCAGAATTTTTCATTTCAGATTTCCCAATAGGAATGCAGTTGAATAGTATTGAAGTAGATGTATATTCAGGTACTTCTGATGGTTTAAAAATTCAAGTTGATCAATGGCAAACTATGACCGGAGGACATCTTGGGGCAGACGCTTCTCAAGAAAATTTATATCCATTAACTGCTTTTGGTGGACTTACTGCAAGTTTTACCAATAAAAGTATTCTGATGAGTGGAAGTCCTAGTCCTTGGACTAAACAATTTCTTTTAAAAATTATGTTTATACAAAATACTAATACTGAAGCATCTGCGTTTCGACCTTGGATAAAACTTAATTGCACTTATTCTACAGTTTCTTCATTTCAACCAATACCATAAAGAGGTAATATTTTGACTACTTTTTCTGTTCCTACTAGAATTAACATCAAAAAAAGAATAGAAAGAATTGTCTATAGAACTCTTACTACTCAAGATAGGATTAATCTTGCTTATATAACTTCACCTCCTGTAACTCCAAAGAGTAATCTTACAATTATAGACAAGAGTACATCTCTTCCTGCTAACAGGTTCTTAAAAAAGAGTTCAACATATTTCAATAATATTTCTTTTATTTCTTCAACAGACAAACCTCTTGTTACAAATATCTTTTCTGATACTTCTTCTTCACAAGTGCCAGTTCCTCTTTATTATAAACATATACTTTCTACTCAGAATTTTCATTCTGGAATTGATACTCTTATTTCTGTAGAGTTTTTAAATATAGATTTGAAAATTATAACTGTTTCTGATTTCGCCCTAGATATGGAAGATGGTATTGTTTATAACAACTTGGTTAATAGCTTTGATGGGGATGTCGCGACTGTTTACTACATTAAATATACAGTTAAAGCATCTGGCACAAATCGTGTCTTCTATGAATTATTGAACAATGAACAAGTTTTTTCTATAGCAACTATAGATGATTTAGATACTTTCAATAATCTCTCTCCAAGTAGTCACGCATATCTAGTTGCGCCAATTCCCGGTGGTTCTTTCTATACAATCACCCTTCCTGTTCTTGGACCGTATGCCTATACAGAAGTACTGAATTCAAAGATAAAAATTCTTCCTCCAAGTGCTGTTGATATTTCTACTCCTTGGAATGTAAGAATTAACAATGGTTCTTTTCTTTCTTCTCCAAAAGCGACCACTTCTATTTTAAATTATAAGTATTATATTGCTGAATATTTTTCTCAACTCTTCTATCCCCAACCTCCATATCGACCAAGGGTGGAAGAAGTTCTTTCTTGGGTTAATAATAGACTTCTCTATACAGGTACGTCTATCGCACTTGATTCTACTCTAGGACTCTTCCTTACTATACAAGTAAGGGATTCACTAGGAGTAGCGAAATACGCCTTCACAGACGATCCTTCGCTTCTTGGGGACATATGGGAAGATAGTATCTATTACACTTCTGGGATAAAAAGTGTTGATGAGTTTTCTGGTTTTATCCAAGTGGGAGAGAATATATCTGACACAGATGTTGTTACAGGATCCTATACTTCGATAGAGAACGAATTTGTGTTTTCGAATATAAATTTTAATCCTACAGATAACCAAGACATTCTTCAACAAAAAGTAGTCTTTTATATAATGCCTGAAACAGCAGAAACTGGAGTGCTTGAACAAACCCTTTTCTATCTTGTTGTAGACTCGTTAGGAAAAATCGTTTATTCAAGTCAGGCACTTCTTGGTGTAAATCCTATTGTTGATGCGAATACTACGAGAATGGTCTCAGAAGATTTTTACACTGACGGAACTCCTCGAAGAACTTTCTATTATGATCGACCAACATCTGATTTCACAGATGGAAACGAATATTCATTCATAGATAAATATTGTTCAAGTTCGATTCTTTTTCTTCTTGGACAAGTTCCTGTGGGAACTGTAAAACTAGATTACTATACAAGAAATCCTCTCTATTTAATTCTTGGAGATGTAACTGTAGGGGAAAGTTCTTCTACCCAAGATCTTTCAATATACGATGTGAGAGTTCAAGGTGGTGGTATCAAACCTGAACTATATGAGGAAACTCTTCTTCTTCAACCAGAGGCATCTTGGTATTCTGATCACAATATACAAAAACCTTATCCAGGAGTAGGTGCATTTTCAATAGAACTACCTAATCATCTTCTTGAAGAGAACGATGGTTTATTTACTTGGGACCAACTTTTTGCTATTGTCACTAAACATACAACTGCAGGCGCTTATCCTCTTTTAACAACTTATGGGATAGGTCCTGTTATTACTTCTTCTGGAATTAATATGAATGAAGTAACTCTTGGTTGGCCAAGTTATGGTGGAGATGTTACTTATAATGTGTATAATAAGATTGGTAGTACAGGAAATTTCATTAAAATAAATACAAATTCTCTTTCTGATAATACCTCAGGAAACACATATACAGTTTCGGGATTGAATTCTCCTTCTGCTAATTATATAAAGATAGGAGCAACAGATTCTTTGGATATAGAAGATTATAGTCAAACTCTTTTGGTAGAAGTGAACTAATGGGAAACCAGTATCTCAATCAATACCGTTCGTCTCTTCCTCAAAATCAGGGTAACCAGATTCTTAAACTACTTACAAGTAGAAAAGATTCTGGAGAAATTCGTACAGTCGATGAGTTCAAAACTCAACTATTAGATTTAACGACAAAACTTCTCCAGGCGCAATCTGCTCCAACTCTTAAACTTTTCCCTGCAATCATTGGAAAAGAAATTAGTTCAGAACAGTACAACTTTCTTCTCAATAGAATTCAAGATGATCTTTCAACGGCCTTCTCTGAAAGTGACCTTCTGGAAGAAATTACATCTGATCATTATCAATTAATAAATAACATCGCTCTTAAGTCTATTAGATATGCTTTAAACAAACTTGAATCACAAGTTTCTCTGTATGAATTCCTTGAAAGAGATACTTATGGTTTTGACAATGCTCGATATGAGAAATTTAATAGTACTGATATTTCTCAAGTCTCTAGAATAGACAAATCTGTAGCATCAATTTATATTGATCCAAAAGTAGGAGATCTTGTACCTTTCCTTGAAAATTCTCTTGTTGATACAACAGGAGATGAACTTTTTCTTGGAACATTTGCAGGTGGAAACTTATTCATAACAGAAGCAACTTGGTTAGCAAATTTTAATAGTCCTAGAGGAGAAGTTGACGCAACATTTAAAAATTCAACTCTTTCCAATATTATTGATGGAACTAAAGATACTTTTTGGATTACTCCTATTCTTTTTAAAGAAGTTCAAGGGAATGGAACTCCAATGGAGATATCTCTTTCTTTGGGAACTTTCCAATTAGTAAGTTATGTCAAAATAGAACCTGCGACTCCCTATCCTATGGTTCTTACGCAGATAAGTTATATCGACTCTCTTGGAGAAGAACAATCAGCTTTTTCATCTCCCTTGGAAATCAAAAATCCTATTCGAGTAGATTTTCCACCAATAGTAACAAATACTCTTATACTAAGATTCAAACAATCCAATTATGATGAAGTCCAATTTACTAAACAAATTAATTCAAATGAATACACATTAGCTATAGAGAATTCTTCAAGTGGGATAGATCTGAATTCTCTTAGTGATTCACTTCGACAAACACTATCATCAGATTTTATACTTTCTGATATCTATAATCTTCAAAATCTTCCAAGTCAGAATGAAAGATATTTCGAATATATTTTTGGCTTTGATAATATTTTTGTAGGTTTTAGTTCTTATAACGAAAGAGGAATTTTTGCAGCAGAGAAACTAACTGTAAGTTCTCCAGGTCAAATAGCTCTCCGCGTTAAAGAATACCGCCCAACACAAATTGTTGGAGAAACAACAATCACTCCACAAGAATTTTCTTATCCCATAAGAACAACTAGTGAAGACAATATTTTCTATCATGGCTCTATTGAATATTGGATAACAGCACAATTATTCACAGCAAGTAATCTTCTTGCGACTAGTTATACTTTTCCACTATTGCCTCTTCATGCAACAAGAATTTATCATGAAAGATTTGTTCCTACTATTGTTTCTGGAGGATCTTTCCCTAATGAAGGATTACTTGTACATTACACATCAGTAGATGGAATGCTTGTTTATAAGAATGGAATAGTTCTTGCGGGAACTGATTGGGCTATATCTTCTTCTCCACTAACTAATAATACTCCAGGAAATGGTACTCCTATGAGAACTGGTATCAAGATTACTAGTCTCACAAATCCTACTGATATTTATACAGTTAGTTATAATCCTATAGTTTCTTCATCTAGAAATATTCCAGTGGCAGGAACTGGATTTAGTGTTGATCTTTCTGGCAATTTAGGAATCCGTTTAGTTCCAGGGAATATTGTTATTTTTGACAAGGACCAATTGCCATTTGATATAGCTTATGCTAATTTCTATCTAGTTGTATTGATGAGAAGGAATTCTTCTCTTGAGGAATTTTCGCCTTCTTTAGATGAATATCTTCTTCTTACAAGTTCAGTAGATGAGCAAAAGTTTACAGAGGTTTAAATGAATAGTCTCACTACACCTATTCCTAGTACTTTGCTCCAACAAAAACTAAGTCAATTAGTTATTAAACTACAACAACAAGCTTCTCCTCAAGGTTTTAACCAAAATCTTCCAACAGTAGAAAGTATTGTTACAGAAGCTTTTAAAGTTTTAAGTCAATTTTATAGAACTTTATCCGACCCCACTTTCACTCCCGAAGTCGTATATGCGGACACACCTCCTAACGCGGATATCTATAACAATAACTTTACTGAAATATTAAATGATTTGACTTCTCTCTTCTCGGAATACAAGAATATGGGAGGAGTTGTCGTAGGTGAATTCAATTATCTAGTTACTCGACTGAATCGGCTTCAAGCAAAACTAAAAACAATTAGTTCACTTCTTGGAGATTACAGTCTTTATGCTAATTCTTTCGTTCCTGGTATCAAGTTTTTTGGTGACACATTCAGTAATTTGAATAAGGTAGAAGTTTCTTCTTCACTTTTGAACAATGAACAATGTGAAATTAACCAAGATGAAGGTATTGCCACTCTTCCTATAGATAAAAATGCGCAAGTAGCTATTGTTTTTACAAAAACACCTATTATAAATTCTAATAGTAATGGGACTATAGGAAACAATATCTATCCTTCAACTCGAACACATTTAAATGTTGCGGATATCATTGATGGAAATGTCGATACGTGGTTCGAATATGATAAGATTCTGGTAACAGATGACGGCCTACCTCTTTTCTTGGATCTCACAATTGATATTGGAGAAAATAAAGTAACTAATTCTATTAGAATCAACCCATATAATTTTGGAACTAAAACAGAAGTAGAAGTCCTCGCACTTGAAACTTCAACAGATGGTAAGACTTATCTTAATATCGCTGACGATCTTGGAACAGATGGCCTCTCCCTAAACCCGACAACTTCAAAGTATGCTGGACAGGGATTTTTTACTTTTACTCCTCGTCAGACAAGATATGTACATTTATCTCTACGACAAAGTACTCCTTATGTTATTCAAATAAATGGACAATATAAATATAGATATGCTATTGGTATTCGAGAAATAGAAATTCTTGCTCTTCCTTATAAAGAAGTAGGTGAGTTCATATCAGCAAACTATAGTTCTGTTGAAGAGATAAAAAAACTAATTCTTAATACTACAGAAATAGGAGATCCATTACTTTGTAGTATCGAACACTTTGTTTCTCCAGATAATGGAATTACTTGGAATCAAATAAGACCTATTGTTTCTACTGGCGATTCAGGAAAAGTAGAAACAGTACCCGAACTTCTTTCGTTCAATGGTCCAGAAACTGATACTATCAAAACTCAAAATATAGTTTCTAGTCTTCGTTATCGTGCAGTCTTTAAACGCAACAAAGAAGGATTCTCTTCTGCTTCTACTCTTGTCACAGAACAACTGGATGGGACAGAGCTTTTTTCTTTTCCAACGGCGCCCTATTCTCTTCAACTAAAGAATACTCCTATTAACGGAACTCTTTCTTTAGTAGATTCTTCGTATGGAAGAATGGGAGATTCTTTAACAAGACTACCTATAGCTTTTGGAACTCAAAGTAAACTTACTACACATATCCTTCTTGATAAAATTCCTCTTTCTTATACGAAGAATTCTTCTTCGCCCTACACTATTTCAAAAGATTATAATTTAGATATTCTTGTTGATGGTGCCAAATGGACAAGAGGTCCTCTAACAGGAACGGACAAAAATTACTTAATCAATATATCTTCTCCAATAGAACCAAGAATTGTAATTGAATTTGGTGATGGAACCAATGGGGCTAGTCCTGGGATAGGACGGGCAATCTCAGCCTCCTTCCCTAATCCTGAATTACTTCTTCCTGGAAGAGATCCTTCTCACACCGCTATCTTGGACTTCTATACCACAGGAGACAAAGAGCGATGTATTCTTCTCCGAAAAGATGCCCTTGTCACAAGAACTGCAACACTTCCAAAAGGAGTAAAGGTTTGTAATTTAGGAACTACTTTCGTAGATCCAGAATCGTCACTAACCTTTACCGATCTCGCGGTCTTCCCTACTGCATATAAGCAAAATTTCCAAGATGGTTATTCAGAGTTCGTAGGCAAGGCAGCAAACTCTTGGAGTATAGACAGTAATAGAGGTATTGTTTATTCAGCAACTCCAACTAAAAGTACTACAGATACACTTTTAACTTATAGTTATTTTCCTGTAACTCAAATCTCTTCAGCGGATTGGGATTTCATTCCTTCCTCTGATGGGACTATAAAAGCTATTTCCATTTCGGACAAAGTATTTAAAATCATTCCTGTAATTAGAGAAAATATTCCATCAGGAAAACGATATTTCAATTTAGCTAATCTCTCAATAGCAAAGAGTACTTTAAAGTTTGTTGAAACTACTCCTACGGCTTTTCTTAAAGAAGTGAATTTCATAGACGGATACAACGAATTTCTTATTAGTTCGCCTGCTGGAGTCTATTCGGTAAACTATCTCACAGGAGAGGTTTATACTTATACTACTACTTTGTCTGGAACAACTTCAAGATACGGATATACTCAATTTTATTTTACCTACAATATCGCAAGACTAATTCCAAAAACTGATTGGACTTATGATTCGAAATTAAATCAGATCTCTATTGCTAGTAGAGAAATACTTCGAGGAACTAACACTCCTTCTACTTCTCTACCTTCAGGTATGGGAACAAATCGGAACTATGAAGCCGCATACAAGTATGCAGGAAAAACAAGAACTGATATTGCAGGTCTTGAACCCTTTTACAGTAGTATCTTGAGAGACTATACTTTAAAGGTTCTCACTCAATCTGGATTACTTTAAGGAAAAAAATGCCCATATCTGATGTCGCAGCAGAATTTATTTTAAATCGTATTCTGATAGAGATACTTCTCTCTGGGCAGACTCCTTCAATAACTAACATAACTGACACATATAATACATTCGTTGAAGGACATGATCTTTCCCAACCTCTCTTTCTTGCCACAGACTTTTCAGTAGTCTCAAAAGAACCAGCTTCGGCCTCTCTTTATAACAATACAAATCAATCCATACAACAAGATCTTGTAATTCTTTTCCGACATCTTTTCAAAACATCAGATCAAGCAATGATAAATTTCGAAAGATGGAAAACAGAATGCAAATTTCTTGAAGGCCAACTTGATTCTCTAACAGACAGAATCCAAAATCTTCTTTTAACTACTCAAAATATAGAAGGATATTTTAGTTATGTCCAAGATAACTTTGTTGATACAAGTAAAATAGATTTAACATATACAAATACTTTTATCAATCTTGCAAAAAATATTCTTTGTATTGATACAGTAAATAGTTTTAGTCGTATAGATTTATCGAGTCTTCAGAGTAATTCAGTGAACTTTACTGTTCTAACAAGAAACAATCTAGTTTCTCAGACTTCTGCTGAAGGTTCAAAACCTGTATATTCCATTAGTGACAAAAGTAATTATTGGCAGGAGAGAGTCTGGACACTTCGGCCAGGTGTTCTTTCAGCAGAATTGAAAGTGAAACTACCAATAGTTTCTCCTCTTTCTCGGATAGACTTAACTCTTCATATGTCTAACCAAAATGGACCAGTAGAAATTATTCCAATGTATTCAATAGACAATCATTCTTGGAAAAATCTACCTATTGATAGTTATTCTAGATCTATCACAAATTCTACTTCGTTCCAATTTAGTTCAGTTGATGCTCAATGGATAAAAATAATCTTCACCAAATCTGGACCCGATGGTTCGAAAAGTGGATTGTATAATTATGAATTTGGTTTAGATGAATTGGCACTTTATAACCAAGGCTATTCGTCAACTTTAACTTCAACTTTTATTTCACAACCTCTTTCTATCACAGATAACAAAAACACTGTTCAATCATTCAACAAAGTTGCTCTTGATGTTTGTGAAGACAGACCATCTGGTACAGATATCCAATACTATATTGCTCCAATGGCAGACTCAACAACGAGTGTTGGAAGTCTTGTCTTCACTGCGATAGATCCAATTAGTAGAATCAGTCTTGTGAATCCAGATACTCTCAATTTTGGTGATAGTATTCAGATGGAAATTCCAGATATTGGTATTTCTTATTCTGTTAGTGGAGGAAGTGGTTTCGTATCTCCCGCATCTGCTTATGATGTATTGTCTTCTATATCATTAGGAGAACCTGTTTTGACTACAGGACCTGTTATCGCATATAGATATTCTTTCTTAAAAGGTAACGAATTTCTTCTTTCTCTTTCAATAGATCCTGCAGTAAAACTTGCAGAAGGCTCTATAGAACTTTGGAGAAATATTTTACAATCAAGTGGGACTGTTAGAGATCTCTCCACAGGTTGGAAATTCGAAGACCCATATTACAAAACTACAATACTTGTTAAAAGTTTTGCAGGACAAAATGTTGATTGGGGAAGTAACCCAATTGTTTTAGATGGGACTATTGTTTCTGGCAAAACAAACATTACTCAAGGAAACCATTCTATTTGGGTTCATACAAACAACTGGGAAGGGGTTACGTCAGATCTTGCAGATCTAGATTTACTAAAAGCGGCAGATCCCCTGTATCCTTATAATCACAGATATCTTGTGGAAGGATATACTTATCCATCTTCTTGGTTAACTACAACAGAAAAAGTATATAAAGGTTTTGATGTAGTAGCAGAATCCTTAATGAAAGAGATAAGCATATTTGATCTTGCATACAATATTAAAGATACAGATTATACAAAATTTGCTAGAGACCTCGATATCCAAGATCCTGCACTTTCAGTATTTGTGGTTAAAGTAGATAATACTATATCTGATTTTCCAAATGAGAAATTCCTGTTAAGATTTAAGAGTTCAGATTTACCATATTCTTATATAAGATTAAAGGCAGTATTAACTTCAGAATCCAGTTTAGTGACACCATCTTTTACTGGATACAGAATAAAAGTTAGTGGATAACTAGGGAGAAATTAATGGCTAGTAACAAATTAAACAACTACAATTTCACTCTTGTTAAAAGAGTTGCTCCCAAAAACGGTCCATTCTCCTCAGATGTTTGGAATAATAGTATTGATGAACTTCTAGTAGATCTCTCATCTCAATCAATTGAATGGAACAGTAAAGTTATTCCTATTCTCAATGCTCTTCCAAATGGTTCTCTAGATGTTACAATCGATGCCTTCGTTAATGGTCTTGATGGAAAGAACATATGGGCAGATCCGACGGCGGTAACTGGCGAAAATCTCTACGATATCGGTAACAGTAGACCATTCACAATTACAGAAGCCCTCAACGATCTCTACACTTCTATAGCTAATATCAGTTTAATAGCAACTGGACCTGCAGGTCCAACTGGTCCTGCTGGTAGTCAAGGTCCTGCTGGTCCTACTGGTCCGAGTTCAGAGATAGGATTACTTTATCTCATAGAAGACGACGCAACTTTATCTGCAACAATGAGTGGAGGAGTTATATATAATGGAACTGCAACTACAGATATAGAAATTACACTTCCGCCAGCGACATCGAGTTTACGCTATACGTTTATTCATACGAGTTCTTCGACAGTTTATATTTTCCTTGCTCCGAATGGTAGTGACTCTATACGTGGAGAACCTACGAGTGGTCGTCTTTATCTTGGTCCAGAAGCTGGAAACAGTTTTACATTAGAATGTTTGCGTACAGGTATCTGGGAAATACGTGATGCTAATCATATTGTGCAATGGGAAGGAGTCCATATTCTAGCTGAAAGACCTCGTGGTCCCGATATCGATGTAAGAGGATACGACTTCTTCCAAGATGTAACAGATGGCTGGACTATTAGTGGAAATGCTATCAACACAGTTCTTGTAGCGAGCGGTCACGATAATGAAACAGCAATGAGAATTGCAGTTCTAACAAGTGGAAGTGGAATAAATTCTTATGCTCTTTCAACTATAGGTGACGGATTAATCACTCCAACTACTCATCAACTTTGGGCAGGTCTTTGGTGTAAAGCAGAAGTTGGAACAAATTTGAAAGTACAAGTTATAGTCACCGATTCGGGTGAAGCGCACAGTGAAGAACTCAGTATTGCTACTACTGTTATAAATGATGATTGGAATTATTATACTCATCAATTCACTCCATCAAGTGGTTATACTTGGACTGGTGCTGCGCTTCGTCTTTGGCCAGGAGATGGGGCGAGTGCAACTCTTGGTACTATCCTTATTAGTAATCTAGAACTTGTACAAATGATTTGTTATTAAAGATTATGACCTCTATTCTAAATAATATTTTCTACCAACACAGACGAAGACAATCACCTCCCGTTACGCAAGTAACTGAACCAACACGTCTATTTGTCGCTGGTTCAAATGCCACCCCAGGAAAAGGATCGGCTTATTATGATTTGATAGATTCTACTTGGCATGCATTAGCTGATATGCCTGCTAACAAATTCAAGTCATTAGGCGATTATCCTGGGACATCTCATTTATCAGCATTCAGTAATAAGATTGCATTTATGGGATGTGAAGGATCAAATCAATATCTATATGTCTATGACGTACTGACTAATATCTGGTCTCCCTTCGATGTCAATGTTGGTTATGATTATTGTAGTTGCGGTGAAGTACTTTCTGGTGGACGTTATCTAGTAGGTTGGCAACATACAACTGGTTACACATTTATTTACGATCCTGTGACTAACACTACGTCACATGGAACCTCTCCTGGCAATATCGAGTATCAGTTATCGTGTACTCTCGCAAGTGGGAAGATACTAGAGATTGATATCTATAATGCTGTTACACATATTTTCACCGACGATGGAGGATCGGGTTCCTGGACTACTGGTGCAAGTCTATCAGCAAACCATACCAGAGGTGGCATTATCCGTTTAACAGATGGTCGCCTATTGCATACGGGAGCTAGTGTGAACGCTTCCTGTTCTGATCCGGCAGTTTCTGTATGGGGAGTAGTAACCAATGCCCCTGGAGACATGAGTGAAAGTCAAGGAGTCGTACTTCCTGATAGTAGAGTGGTATTTGCTGGAGGAGCATTGCGCAACATCTATATTTACACACCAGGCGTATGGACTTCTGGTGACGCTCCCAACCTCAATGCAGGTACATGGGCAACATCTACAAATTCAACAGTAAGCAAGAGTTATATGCCGACAGTATTATACTCGGCGTTTACTAAAAAAGTCTACATTGTTGGGGGTTCTAATCATATAAGTGTATGGAATCCAGTTACGGATACAATTGCTGATTTGGTAATACCAGTAGATCTAAATATAAATCTCCCCCTTGGTATTTTATATTAGATTTAACTAATTTGAATTTTCTTTAATTCTTCTAACTCTTCTTCTGGGTGGAAAATTTTGTAATAGGTCTTGTAGCATTCTCTCATTTCTGAAAGACCATCTTTCATTCCTGGATAGATTTCTTGCAGATCTATATATTTAATAAACTCATCTTTTATTCTTTGATCTATATTTCCTGCAAGACAATATTTTTCAAAGTCATGCCAGTTATCTAATCCAAGAGATGAACAAATTTCTCTCAGTTTAACCCAATAGGGATTACGCGCTCCGAGATTCGGTCCACCTCCTCCAACCCACATATTCCTCATAGCTCTTACCCAGATTACATTCTCTTGTTTACGATGCTTTTCAAAATGTTTAATACTTGATCGTATAACCTTATCATGTTATCATTTCTAGTATGCGAATAGGTTTAATATATAAAATAACAAATAGAGTAAATGCCAAAAGCTACATAGGACAGACGATAAAATCTCTAGATGGAAGGATACAACAGCATATACGAAATACGCAAAAAAAGGGTTATCCACTTTGTCGTGCCTTTAGGAAATATGGTATTGAAAACTTTTCATGGGAAGTTCTCTATAAAGATATTCCTCTAGATTTACTAGATATCGCAGAAATATGTACAATTTATACATATGATACTTTTGGGACTAATGGATATAATTGCTCTGAGGGTGGAGAAGGAAGCAGAGGACGAATACTTTCAAAAGAAACAAAGTTAAAAATAAGTAAAACATCTGAAGGAAGGCCAAAGTCAAAAGAAACTAGAGAAAAATTATCTAAATCTAATAAAGGCGAAAAGCACTGGAATTATGGTAAAAAGCATTCAGAAGAAACAAAAAGGAAAATAGGAGAAACCTCTAAGGGAAGATTTTTCTCCGCAGAAGCAAGAAAAAAGATTTCAGATGCGCATAAAGGCGAGAAAAATTTTTACTATGGCAAACATCGCTCAGAAGAAACAAAAGAAAAGATAATTTCTGCGAAAGGAAGCAAACCATTTCAGGTTTTCAAGAATGGTCAATTTGTCGGAGAATGGAGAAGTCAAGCACAATGCGCAAAAGACTTACATCTCAGACAACCTTTGATCAATACAATTCTGCATAAAAAACATCAAAAAACAACAGGAGGATATTCATTTGAATTTATTGGATATGAACATCAATCATGTCAGGCATCTCTTCCTCGGGATGGTAAATCCTAAAATAGGTTTTATAACATTCCCTTAATTCCGAGAGACCATCGGCCATTCCAGGAAAAATTTCAGTCAAAGTAGTATATTCTTTAAAAATAACTTTGAGACGCTGATCAATGTTTCCTTTCAATAAATATTTATCAAATTCATGCCAAGAGTTTATCCCAAGTGGCAAGCATATGTTTCTTAATTCAGTCCAATATGGATTTTGCTTCCCAAGATTAGGACCCGCTCCTCCAACAAAATAATTCCTCATACCTCTATGCCACGTAATTCCTTCTTGTTTCCGGTGCTCGTATATCAAATTAGTATCCATTATATTTTGAGGATGACCTTCAAGATGCTCATGGGGATTGCCAGCGTATTTTGTTCCTGGATACTTTTTGAAAAGGAGTCTCTTCCAATAATTATCTAGATTCTCCCAGACTCTCTCAGGTCCCTTCAGTGATACACTTCTACACTGGAAGCCCACCATGTCTTTACCAAGTTGTTCTGCTCTCTGGATAGCACTCTGGAGCTTCTGGAGGGTCTCTGGCAGGAAGACTTCATCAGGATCGGAGACAAGTACCCAGGAATTATCTGGAACATATTTCAGGTAGTTGTTTCTTTGTTCTGAGAAGTTATCTTTCCAGGGATGGATATGAAACTCTATCTTTGGTTCTTTTTCTGACCAGTTTCTAAAATAAAAAAGACTATCATCTATCGATCCACCATCAACAATAATAGCGCGCGTTACCCATGGAAGATATTGCTCAAGACAGTGTTTAGTTTCACTCAAACGATTTTGAGTCATAGAACAATAATAAATATCAGTCATAAATTACCTTCTAAATTCCTTATCTTTCCCAGAAACAAAAGAAATGATATTTTCTATTTTTTTTGAAACTTCTTCTGATGAAGGAATATCGGGATGTCCAGAATCATTTCTATCTATAAGATGAATGGTTTTACCTGAAAGAACAATATTCCAAGGAACTATATCATGATGGTTTGACCAATCTGCTTCTCGGATAAGAGAACAGATGGTTTGTCTTTCAGGATAAACTCCACCGGCATTTAAGTAAGTCCAAAGATTTATACCTGGATACCAATTTCTGGTCTTATTCTTTTTTGGAAAGAATACTTCTTTTTTATTGAAAAAAGATCTTATCTTCATATTCGCAATATAAGGTTCCCCCATCAAGTTAAACGCAGAGAGGGTGGATTGCCTTTTAACACATAGAGGGGACGAACAGAATTTTCCTCAACGTGTGAAACAATATTAGTTAGAGGAGCGCCAAGTTCTTCTATCAACTGATGCATCTCGTCATAACGAGATACAAGAGTTCTTTTTTCAACGGGTAGTTCAAGAATGATATGATCACCAAGTTGCTTAACTACTTCTAAAGTTTCTTTGTAAGTATTCCCATTATCCAGATAGTGGATAACCGAGAGACAGAGAACTATATCGAAATGAGTGCAGTGAGAAAGAGTTTTCAAATCTTCGAAAGAAATTCGCCGTTCTATACCTATTGCATTAGATAAATGTCGAATAGTAGAAACGATATCTCCTCTTGGTTCAATAGCTACACAAACACTATCGGGAAACTCTTCTGCAATTCTAATAGTAAAATACCCATCACACATTCCAATATCTAGAACAGTAAAAGGTCTTTTGTATCTCTTAACAAGATTTTGGATTACTTGATATCGAGATTCACAATCTCGCTCACCCTTCTCAACTAATTTTCCTTCTTTCCAAATATCTTGGTAATTCAATTTACATATCCCAAGCTTTTGACAAGAAAGGAAATTGCGGATCAGGGTTACCTTTTACCCCAGAAATCGCATGAGCTTTCATTTTCGGAGGTCCCCAATAAAGGTCTTCAGGAATAGGGGAAAGATCATTGTAGAATAATTTTATATTTTCAAATCCTGCTTTTTCGTAGAGAGCTTTTGCTTGGCCAGGAACATAACAAATTTGATGATGAGGGTTTTTCCCACCCGAAAACTGTTCTGTAAGTTCAGGCCACTCAAGAAGGAGAATTCCTCCTTTTCGAAGAACTCTGCCTGTTTCAAGAAGAAACATCAATGGTGAAATAGCATGTTCGAATACTTGGAAACCAGCAATTACATCAAAAGTATCTTTTCTAAAAGGCAAAATTTCTACAGCACATTCAGAAATCTCATTTGGAGTAAGACCTAAATGATCTATAGCGTAGTCCAAATTACGTGAACCAAACGTTATTCCATGAACTTGAAAACCCAGTTCTTTAGCAACAAGAATTTCCCTTCCCGAACCAACACCAAGAAGAAGGAGTCTTGTTCCTCTCGGATAACCTGAAAGATATCTTTCTACTTTATTATCATCTCCGATGAGATAATCATCAGTATCCTGACCATTTTGGGTAGTTAAAATATTATAATAGCGATTAGCTAATTCCACTTTTTCTTGCATAACTAATGAGAAAGGTCTAAATGGCTTATATTCTTTTCGATATTTCTCTGTACTCTTATTAACTTCATCTCCAGAAATGCGATACATTTTATTCTCCTTCTAAAGAAGTTCTTTGGTTGCAAGAAATCTATTCAAGTTTTTATTAAAAGCAGTATATGTATAGAGTTGGTTAATATAATCTCTATTTTTATTTGCAGTTTCGATGTAAAAAGAATGATCGGTAGAAAGTTTTTCTAATAACCTCGTATGTTCCTCTGGAGTTTCTACATTTAAATAAACATTTTTTTCCCATCCGCCGTTAGTAATGAAAGGGACACCAAACATAGAAGCTTCAAATCCTGGACTTGAATTAAAAGTTAGGAAAGGAATAGCTAGTTTTGCTTTACTATATTCATTTAGAACTTCCTGTCGTGAGATAGAACCCAAAAGAAAAACTCTTTCTTTCACATCTGAATATTTTTGCATTTCAGGGAGAGACCAAAGATACAAGGTGGGGTTGAATCCTTTAACAACTTGTCCATTTCTGTGGTCTAAAGACTCTCTCTCTCTGAAGGAAGTAACGATATGGAGTTGTAATGAAGAATCTTGTTGAAGTTTTTGAAGAGCCCAAATTGTTCCACTATTCTCATAAACTGTATTCAAAGATCGTGGACGCTGACTCCATAGAAAAACCTTATTCGTGAATCGATCTGCGTAATCAAGATAGGGAACTATCGGAACAGGTAGAGAAATAAAATTTTCTATATCAACTAAATTACAATAGTCTATAAAACGTTCTTTTTGAGATTGATAAGAGTCAGGATAGCTGATAACAAGAAAGAAACTATTCTTATATTTTTTTTCTAATGCTCTAATCTCTTTCCTCTGTTCAACCCAAAGACCTGCGAAAACCCAAATAAGAATAGATTTCCATTCATAGCGATAAATAGTATCTCTATTTTCATTATAGTCGTGCATTAAAAGAATACAGTTTTTAGATTCCTTATTTGTGACAAGTCCTTTATATTTTGAAGATATATTATAACCTTTTTTCCATTCATATCTTGAAGTATAAATTTCAGTTACTTCTTTATTAGAAAGAGATGCTTCAAGAACTTGTCTTTCAAATCTTTCTTCACTTGTGAGGTTCCCATCTTGTAAGTCATTTGTAAAAGGACATCTACAGGCTATGCAAATTTTCATATCAAAACCTAGATAAAATTTTTATTTTTTATACTTGATTTAACAACCTCAAGACAAAAATTATTTGCACATCCGTAAATGCAATAAGGGCATTTACTTGTATCGACTTCTGTGTCTTTTGAAAAATCGAAATCTAAAATCGATCCAAGAGGATGTATCTTTCTATAGTGGGAAACACAACAAGGAAAGAAATTCCCGAAAACATCAATACGAGGTTTAATTTTATACATTGCACAAGTTTCAGGAATCCACATATCACGGTCCATTTGAAAAACTACTTTAATATCTGGATTCAATTGGGACTTCGCACTTTCAAGAATCTTATCGATAGTAAAATGATCAGGTATAGCTTTTAGTACATCTCGCG
>Ga0182027_10006628_pt1 | contig 17278 bp, 16 predicted proteins | sample 712E1DmetaG_FD_121300 | JGI IMG/M metagenome (GOLD analysis project Ga0182027, IMG submission 121300) | Permafrost microbial communities from Stordalen Mire, Sweden - 712E1D metaG (Illumina Assembly) | ecosystem: Environmental > Terrestrial > Soil > Wetlands > Permafrost | place: Sweden... | reverse complement strand
GGCAGGGCGCAGTCGGTCAGGGTCGCCGGCGGTGTGCTGCGCTTGAAGTTGCCCGCTTGCGAGGCGGTGTAATAACCGCCGGACTCCAGTTTGGTGAAAAAACAAAATTTCTGGTTGGTTGCGGTATTGTCCAATCCACAGTAGACCAGGTCGCGGCCGCAGCCGCTGCCGGAATTCACGGGATCGATGGGCATTGCCGGCATGTAGATGCCGATGGCAGCCGGATAGTTGCGCGCCGTGCTCCTGCAATCCCCGCCCGACGGTCCGCAAGTGTAATAACGGTTGTTGTCACCATACCACATCTCTTGAACTGACATTAACTGGCGCATGTCGGACTGGCGCAGCGCGTCGCGGGCTTGGGCCGTTGTCGGGGCCGTAGCCACTGGTGTCGAATTGCCGTTGGGGAACGCGCCGGCGCATTCGTCAAATGTCAGCGGCGCGGTCGCCCGCGTGAAATTGCCGGCATGCGACGCGGTATAATAACCGCCGCCCTCCAACTTGGCGTAATAACAAAACTTGTTGGTTTCAACCGTGTTATCCAGCGCGCAATAGGTATAATCCTTTCCGCAGCCAACCCCGGAATTCAATGGGTCAATGACATTCTTGACGAAACTGCCGATACTGACCGGATAGTTATTGATTTTTCCTTTGCAGTCGCCGCCGATGATGCTGCAAGTATAATAATGGTTGTTGGAGCGATACCACATATTTTGCGCTTCGAGCAATTGGCGCATGTCGGCCTCGCGCTTGGCGTCGCGCGCCTTGACGCCGATGGGCGTCGGAACGGTCGTTTTTTGAGTTGGCGTAATGCTTGCCGTTGACGGCGCAGTTGGAACCTGATGGACGGACGAATTCTGTGTTTCGGGCGCTGCCATGTTTGTCTGACCGCTAACTTGCGCCGGTTGTCCCGGATTTTTGGTGTCGGTGGCCGTCGATGGAGTCTGCTGTAATTGTTGTTGCGGGGCGTTTATTTTCCCGCTAAGAGACTTGACTGTGTTGTGCTGGTTGATCACGTAAGCGGCTCCCGCAACAATGACAATTAAAAGTACCGACGTCAAGCCGATGGTTATTTGTTTGTTTTGCATGGATTTTTGTATGTTGAATTATTATATCACATACAGCGGTAAATTTTACAAGCAAACAAAAAACGGGTTTTATCCCGTTTTTTGTTTTGCCGCTATTCGACGAAAGTCAAAGCTTTGCCGAATTTGCCTGTCCGGCCCGTCCGGCCGATGCGGTGGATATAATCTTCGTAAGTGTCGGGCAGGTCGTAGTTGATGACATGACTGATGTCGGCTACGTCGATGCCACGGGCGGCCACATCAGTGGCAACCAGCACCTGGATAAAGCTCTTTTTGAACATTTCCAATGCCCGCTGTCTTTGCGAATAATTTTTGTTTCCGTGGATGGAGTCCGCTTTAAATCCCCGTTTGATCAGGGTCTCATACAGATGTTGAACGCCATGCTTGGTCCGGCCAAAGACCAACACCTTGGAAAAATCCTTATTTCTTAAAAGAATTTCCAGGGTTTCGATCTTGCTTTTTCCGCCATCGATCCTAATCACGTCTTGTTCGACGTTGCTCGATGTGTCTCGAGTCTTGATAGCGATCGTTTGCGGGTTGCGCAAGAATTCTCCGATTAATCCTTCGATCCGGGACGACATGGTGGCCGAGAAGAACAGCGTTTGCCGCCCCTTGGGCATCTTGTCCATTAAGAATCTCATGTCGGCGATGAATCCCATGTCCATCATCCGGTCGGCTTCGTCCAGCACGATGGTGTTGAATTTGGCCAAATTGATGCGGTTGCGCTCAATCATATCCTTTAATCTTCCGGGCGTGCCGACGATAAAACTATTGTCGTAGCGCAGTTCGTAGATTTGGCGGGATATGCTGGCTCCGCCCACGCAACAGGCCGAGAATATGTGCAGACCCTTGGTGAATTCTTTAATTTCCTTGTTGATCTGGTCGGCCAGCTCGCGCGTCGGGGCGACGATCAAAACCTTGGCGGTTTTGTCGTGCATCGTTTTGTTGATGAGCGGCACCAGGAAAGCGGCGGTTTTACCGGTTCCCGTGTCGGCAATGCCGACAACATCAGCTCCTTTTAGGACCTGCGGGATCGCTAAAGCCTGGATCGGCGTCGCGTTTTGGTAGCCCCGGTTTTCGATGCAGTGCATCAACTGTTTGTCGATATCGAAATCCGTGAATTTGCATTCGGTGGACTTGATGTCTTCGATGAGATCGGTAACCGCTTTGTTGACAAAGCGGGCCGGGTCAATCCTTTCCCCGCGGTTAAATCTTTTGCCGGCCGGTCTGCCCGAGCCAAAGCCGTTGCTGTGGCGTCCGCCGCCGAAACGCGCCGTGCGCGTTCCGAATGTCCGGCGGGGTTTCATAAAATAGCCCGCGGGACGTTTCGCGTATGTTGTGTTTGTCTCCATGCTTTTCATAACTCCCGGTCAATTAAGCTTCTCTACGGCATTTACACCAAATCAAAAAGCGACCAGTATATAATCGCCAGTTTTCAAAGCCATGTGTCCTTTTGGGACGGGCGGATTAACCGCCGTGTAACTCTGTGGCTTAAGAGTAGGAATATGAATTACCTAGACAAAAACTAACGAGATTTTGAAGTTATATTCTAATACTACACCAAATCGACTTTCTTGTCAAGCCATGGCCTTGTTTGTTGCGTATAAAAAAAAGATCCCAGCGATTTCTCCGCAAGGATATGTTTTATTCAATGTTACCGGGGTCTTTCCAGTCATCCTGTGTTATGTAGGCACAGAACAGCGGCTCTGGCAGTTTCGCGCGCTTGATCCAGAATAGGAATGGGCTGTCAACTTCCATATCCTCCTCTGACTTGGGCATAATACAGCATCTTTCGATCCCGAATGCGGCGGCCACTTTTGCTCTGGCCCCGTCCTGGTTGATCTTGGTGATCGCTTCCATTAAGGCTTGTGATATGACTGCGGGCTGGCCATCGTCGCCGACAGTTTCCATCCCAAGCATATATGCTATATTGATCATTTTTTGGAGATCGACCTTCGGGAAATGAACTCCGGCAAATTGATTGCGAGAGCCCACAACGCCGTTTTCGATATGATGGATCATGTCCATCAGCTCGAACTCGTCGACGGGCGCCTTCGCAGCAGTGGTTATGTAGGCTATGTCGGCCGTTTTAGTAAACAATCCCGCGATCGGGAATGGGTGGCTGGCGGAGAGGAAGAACCGGGCATTTTTAGACGATATTCTGACACCCGGATATACTTTGTCCGAGCCGGATCTGACGATGTCTTTTTCTTCGCCCTCGACCCGCCATTTTAGCAGGATATCGAAGATACTGGCGGTACCAAATTCCAGCGGACCGAAGGGATTAAGCCTGATAGTGAATCCGTTCTTGGCCAGGAATTCATTGATTTCTTGGGCCGAGTGGGAGACAATACTGGTTATTTCGGGAATGTTTTTGGCAAAGACGCGCAGGGGCACGAAATATTTCTTCAGGAAAAGGTCCTGTAGATCGTTCTTCGGAACCCATTGCCTGTCGCTGCCCATACCCTACTTTTTTTCCGCTTCTATTAGCGCCGCGATCTGCGGCCAAATCGAATATACCGTAGTCAAATATTTAACCTCCTATTTTACAGAACACTGCTAAATCGCAGTAATTAATTATAAACATATTTTATGATATTTGTCAACTATCGCGCCCTTTCATTTAAGTAAGTACGTTTCTAAAAAAAGAAGATATGCTTGTTGCACATCTTTTATTATTGCGATTTTGCCAGCCAGCCTTTCATCCGGTTGGTTAGCTTGCTGATTTGTGTGGTTTCCAACCCTTCGCTAAACCCGCGGCCTTCGGTATCTTTTGCGATACCTATGGACCGGTTTATCGGATCTATCACCGTAAATCTATATACTAATTTATTCCTATACAGGTACAGCTTATCGTCAACCACGCACGATCTTTTCAGTTTGAGCTTGCCGGCGTTGACCGCGTCAATAACTTTTTGGGCGGTCGCATACATTTTTTCAAGGTTTGACTCTTCTCGTCGGGTCAGTGGTTGGCCCTTTGCTTCTTGTCGCATCGTATCACCGCCATTATTTTAACATTAAGATATAATTGTGTCAAATAATCCGGCGCACCCGCTCTGGACAAAATAATAAAATCAGTGTAAAAGAAATTGATAGTTAGCTTGCATTTCGGCCTTTGGTTACAAATTAAAGGCATTCTTTAAAAATTGACGGTAAGCAAAAAGGAGGCGCTATGAACCAAAAAAAGAAGCCAACGCACTTACTGGCGGCCCAGCAATATACGCCCGAGTTGCTGTTAGAACTATTCCGAATGTCGCTGGAAATGGAAGAGCTGGCAACGAGAAAGTTGCGCTGGTATCAATTATACCGCCGGTTTAAATATAGAAAATACCGGTTAATCGATATACTGATCGCCAATATTTTTTCGGAGCCCAGCACCAGAACCCGATTCAGCTTTGATGCCGCGATGAAGCTTCTGCGGGGAGGAGTAGTCACGGCCGAGAACGCCGCGATATCATCATCGTCGTATAAAAACGAAAGTATCGCAGATATGGCCAGGGTTCTAAGCGGTTATTCGTCGCTTCAGATCTGGCGCCATAAAGACCCGGCAGCCGCAATTGAGGCCGCGCTGGCTTCGCTGATTCCGCTTATAAACGCGGGAATCGGTGGAGCCCTCGGACAACATCCGACCCAGGCGGGCTTGGATGGCCTCACTATCTGGAAACACCATGGCCGGCTTGATAACTTGACGGTTGCCTGCGTGGGTGACCCGAAAAACGGCCGCACGATAAGGTCCCTGGCATATCTTCTGGCAAAATATAAGGGCAACAAAATCATCTTCGTGTCCCCGCCGCAACTGCGCGTCGGTAGGGATATAATCGAATATCTCAAAAAACACGGGGTTGCCTACGAAGAACGCCCAGAACTGGACGAATATGTGCTAAAACAAGCCGATGTTGTCTACATGACACGAATTCAGAAGGAAAGATTTGACGACCCGGCTGAATACGACCTGTTAAAGGGAAGCTATGTTCTTACTCTGGATTTTGTAAAGCTAATGAAGCCGAATGCGATCATAATGCATCCGCTTCCGCGAGTAGGAGAAATAGCTGTCGAGGTAGATGGCGATATACGAGCCAAATACTTCCAACAAGCCCAAAACGGACTTTACTTCCGAATGGCTGTCTTGCTCTTGCTGCTTAAACCCGAACTATTTAAGCATCGCTTGCTGGATTTTGAACCATCCATGCTTTCCCAAGGGTAAAGCATTTTTTTTATTTCACCCTATAAAAAATTTAAATTGATTGACAACATAAATTGATTTTGGCTATGCTTGGCTAAAGCATTCGCCAATATCGCAAGAGGTTTGATAAAATGGCTGCCATGGATATGGTTGTCGGATATAACGGAATGAAGAAGGTTCTTTTTCCGCAGTCGCGCCGCAAAGCCGCCTGGCATCAATCGGGCGCGACAACCGATAATCGACCGACGGGAACGGAATTGCACCGCCAGCTCGGGTACGATAATGATAATCTTTTAGGCCGAAAATACAGCGATCCCTGGACTGGGCAGACGGTGCTTTTGATCGGCCAGATCGACCGGCTTGATCATGGAATCGTGGTTGAGTTAAAAACCGTAAAAAAACGGCGGAACATTAAAAAACAAATTCGCCAAGCGAAAGGCCAAGTACTTTGCTATTGTTATATAGCCGGTTTTAAAAAATACCGGATTGTGGTTTATGACGCGATCAAAGGGTCCGTCATAAAGGAGATTGAAGGGAAATTTGACCAGGATAAATTTGACCGGATGATGCATCGCGCTTTGCTTTTGATGGCCGAGTCAGGCCGTCGGACAACCAGCAGCCGGCAACTCAAGCGGCACAATAAAAAGCGCAACGAGAGCGCTTGGGTTTTGAGAATGATCCCGGCGATGTGGGATCGGCTCGGTTTATAGTTGCCACAAAAAGGCGGCTTTTTTATTAATTTTAGACCACCCCGCCTTGGCGGGGTGGAACAAAATTAATGAGGAGCCCGGAAGAAACATCCTCTGGTCCCGTCATGGCGGGAAACTTCGATTAAGAAATATATATTGATTAATTTCATGACCGAGGTACGACAAAAAAAGAAGTTTTAATTGTAAGTTTAATTCGTTTCAGTCGATCAGGTTTTTCTTCTTCAGGTCGTTAAAAATTATTTGGTCGGCCGGTCCAACAATGTCGCGTTGCGCGTAAGTGTGAAAAGCGATGTTCGCGATCTCGGCTCCAGGCTTTAGCTCCCCGGCAAAATCGGCGGTGTAGCATGTCATCTTAACAATTATCCCCTCGGCTTTGTCGTGCACCTGCGACTTAAAAGTTCCGTAATATTTAATGGTGTCGGGCAAGATGTCGACATTGAGCTCTTCTTTGACTTCGCGCGCCAAGGCGATTGCATCGGATTCCCCGCTTTCGCGCTTGCCGCCCGGAATGTAGAAAATATCTTTACCAAAACTTTGCGCCATCAGGATCTTCCGGTCTTTTACGTAAATAAAAGCCAGCTTATCGATGATATCCGTTTTTTTCATAATTTTATTTTAGCCGATTCGGAGGCAATAAGCGATATTGCTGACCGGGCAACGAAAAACCGCCATTCAATTGCGGTTGGTCGCGGTATTTCTAAAAAATTTAGAATCCAAACAAATGCATGAAGAATTGGCCAATCGAACCCATAAAACCCGAATGAACTTGGGCTGAACCTGTCGTAGTTGTCGATCCCGCCAGGCGCGTTTGGTCGATTATCGAAGAAGCTGTGACGGTTTGACCGTTGACTGTGCCTTGAACGACCACCGAATCCCCCGTTTTTAATCCCGAGACCTGGATCGTGTTTTGTCCCTGGGTGATCTTGGCGTTCGTCGCGTTAACCGTGTAAGTGACGTTGCTTTTGTTGGTGATGGTTATTAAATTGTCGCTAATCGTCGAAATGGTTCCGGCAACTACGGGCTGGCCGTTACCGGTTATTGCCGGGCTTGGCGCGGTTTGGGGTTTTTCGATTCCCTTGCCCTGTCCGCGACCCGGTGTTACGCCATCCCAGATCGTGGTCGCGGTGACGTTGCTGCCACTCATGGTTCCTTGAATGGTTACCGTGTCGCCAACAAGAATACCGGACACGGTTGCCGCCGCGTTATTTTTGGTGATCTTGGCGTTGGTCGCGTCAACCGTAAAGGTGGTTGAATCGGCGTTTTGAAATCCTTGTTTGCCCGTTACAGTCAATGTATTGCCGTTGACGGTCGCTATGGTTCCAAAAATTCCCTGGCCGCGATTCATCATCTGGCCATCTCGAATTGACGTGGCCGTCATAGTGTTTCCGCTAATTGTGCCCTTAACTGACACAGAGTCGCCCACAATGATACTGGCAACAGTGCCGGCGGCATCGTTTTTTGTCACAGTCGCATTGGCAGCATCCACGGTATATGTCGTGGTCGCCGGTGAATTAAGCGAAAAACCTTTTGTCGCAGCCACTGTAATAGTGTTGCCGTTAATGGCCGAGACGGTGCCAAAGATTCCCGACTGACCCTGCATTTGGTCCATTTTTGTTTGTCCTCCGAATCCGCCATGCCGTCCGACTTGCGGGTTAGTGGTTGTATCGGTTGCCGCGAATGCCGGCAACGCCATGGCCATAATCCCTGCCATAGACAAACCCATGATCGCGCCGATATATTTTTTTGTATTCATATTTTGTTTATTACTAAAATTGGTCAAATGATCTGAGCCGCACTCCCGTTCATACCGAAGCTTTGTAGTTTGGTGAGGTTATTTGCATGGTAAGCTCGACCGGAGTGTGTTTTGATCTTTTTGTTTCTCAATAATATATTACAGCTTTGCCAAATTATTATTTCACCAAAAAGCCGCCCCGTCGGGCAGCTTTTTTGGTTGAAAAGAGATGCGGCGATTATCGGTCTATCGGCAATACCGACTGGAGTCCCAACCGCCCTCCTTGTTATCTACTTTATATCACGCAAAATATTAAAATCGCATGAAATATTAAAAAAATGAATTAGGTTATGATGGGACACTTAAATTGTTATGCCACAAAAACAAAACTGCTGCGTGTGATTAAAATAAAAGCCTAATCGGTAATTACCCTTTCGGCTTCTTCGCTAAAAACAATTTCGCCCTTAGCCCATGTACTGGGATTATTAACGCCTGAAACGATCGCATAGGATATTTTAATATCCTTGTTCTCGTTGCCGGTTTTAAACCAGACCCCATAGGCGGCAACTGGTACGCCATCATGTCCGCTTTCCCGTTTTGTATAATTATGCTTGCCGGAGATGACGTATTCTTGCACCAGTTCGGCGACTATCCTGATATCGCTGGTAAATATCGGAGAGCCGTTGGCATTGTATATCATAACATTCCAGCTTGCCGGTGAATACTTCAGGCCGCACGCTCCACTGTCGCAGGAATATTGCCAGGGACTGGTTGTTTTCTCGACAACCAAAACCATTGCCGGCCTTTGCTTTAATTCGAGCGATCGACCGATCATATTTGGTCCAATTACTTCCCAACCGTCTTTTTCCATCTGTTTTGTAAACCATCCGGGTTTTTCCTGATCCGATTCCGTGATTTATATTCCTCCCGTATCATTAGCGGCATTCAGACTCTTGAATGTTCACAAAAAACAATACCACATTTATGTAGTATTGTCAATTTGCGAGAGACTGATGGGGTATGTATTATTCTCTTTTTTTGGTTTCCAGTTTGTCGAATTTTCCGCTAAAGATGCTGGAGCTGATTTGTTTGTCGTCGATGTAATGATAATTGCCGCCTCGCGGTTTACCGCAGATCAGGTTGTGATAACGGAATCCACGGGTCTTGAGCCACGTTTCCGTGATTTTTCGTAAATCTTCGGTCCGGGCGGTAAAGAAAGTAATGATGTGACCTTGTTTGAACCATTCGTTGATCTGCTTTTTTGATCCGGGAATTTCTGCGGCCGTTACCATCCTTTCGCGTTCTTCATTGGGCACATCTTCGCAAATGACACCATCAATATCGATGATCAGGTTTTTTAAACCTGACAGCAGCCGCGGACTGGTATTTTTACCATCCCGCTTAACGCTCGAACCCAAAAACTTCGCACCTTTGCTTTTTTCCATATAGCTCATTGAAATCGGTTATGAAATATTTAATTTTCATTGATCGATGATTAGGAAGCTTTCCGAAATAATATGCATAGTCCGGTTGTCAGATTTGTCCCAGATTTCTTTTTTCCGACTGAGTGAAATTTGAGGTGTAGCAATAGCTACATCGAAAAATTCACGACCGAGGAAAAATGAAAGATGGGGCGAAGATACAAGCGGAATGTGTATATTATTTCGGAAAGCTTCCTTAGGTCGAAGCTTGAAGTTGCCGAAGCTCTTGCTGTAATTCAATTATCAGCGCCTGGATCTGGGCGATCTTGTTTAGAATCTGTTCGCGCGTCAGCTTTGCCGGAGCGTTGGCGGCGGTCAGTGTTTGGTATTCGGTCAGCGCGGCTTGCGTCAATGCCCCAAAGTATCCCGTAGCGCCCGCGGCAGACAATTTTGCCGCCGCCGGTCCCTTGTTTTGAATGATAAGAAAAGTTTGCAGGGTTACCACGTTGCTACCCCGGGACCCGATGCTAAGCGCGGTCACGATTGGGTTGTCGGGGGCGGCAGTGCCTATTTGAGGCATCTGAGCCACGATCTCGGCCGGTAAAACGATGCCGGCCGTTTTGGCCGTGGCGATCTGGGCCGGGTAAGTGGCGACAATGAATTTTGCCAAATTTATTTTGTCGGCGGTTTGCGCTAAAATATTTCCCAGGAACGCCATTTTTTGCGCCAACGTGAATTCGTTTTTAAGGCGCGTGTATGGATTGGTGGCGCCATTTTTGTGGATTTCAAAATGCAAATGGGTCGCTCCTCCGGCCGCGTTGCCGGTGTTGCCCACATAGCCGATCAAGCTTCCCGGCTGCAGGATGCTGCCAACGGCCAGTTGCGCTATGCGATCAAGGTGCATATAAACAAAGGTTTCTCCGCCCGGATTGGCCGTGGTCGCGTAATAACCCGAATCGGCGCCGTAGCCCGCGCTCAACACCACAGCCGGCGTTGGCGTAACGATTAGGGCGTCTTTGGGTGCCATAATATCTTCGCCTTCGTGGAAGCGGCCCGAGCCGCGCGGATCGCCGTAATTTGGCGCCAGGTCGGACGGTGCCACTCCAAACAAGATCGGCATCGGCAGGCTAAGTGTTGCGGTTCCCGGCAGCTGACTAACCGCGGTACGGATTATCGCCGCCGCGGTTTTGCCCCAGATATAAACGTCGGTCTGGTAATCCGGTCCCCACTCGGGCATGCCGTCGGTAGGGCCTTGCTCAATGGCAATGGTCGAAGTCGCGGCCGCGGCCGGCGTTGTCATTGCGATGGTTGAAGTAGCCGATTGCGCCAAAACGTTTCCAGCCGCGCAAAAGACTAAAACTAACGCCAAAACCAAAACGATCGCGTAAATATTTAGTATTTTAAGAAGATAATTCAAATTAGTTTCCATTAATTTATTATACCATAACCGAGCTATCGTTGGTTTTTTGTTTTACAAAAGGTTAACAAAATATAAAAAAACTAATCATTTTATGGATTAATGATTAGTGTTACCTTACTTAGATTTATCACCCTATCCGTTCTATCCGTTTCACAAAATCCTTGGTGTTTGCGGACAGTCCGCGAATTTTCCAATTGCCAGACCCATTCGGCTGGCCCATTCTAAAAGTTCGTGACGGTCACGCCTTTCCCAAACGATGAGCTCCAAGAACTTGGTATACCACCAGGCTTTTTTGTTGTTGGCAATGAGCAATGCTTCAATGTCGCGGCGCTTGGCTCTCGCGGCTTTTTGGGCTGCCATGGCACGGATGCGTCTTAGCATCTTTTTTCTGGCCGGGCGTTGACTGGTGGAATAAAGCACGTTGTTGATTTCCAGCAGGCCTCCAAGCGTAAAGTTGTCGGGGACTTTTGTTCTTTGGCGCAATTCCTTTAGCGCCAATTGATTTTCAAATGTGAAAGCCAGCTCGGCGACGGCCAGATTACTGGCGCATTCCAGCTCCCGGCGCAAAAGCGCGTTGGCGGATCCGTAATCTTGCGAGTTTATCAGGTTAACGATGTCGGATGCGTTTCTTACGTATGAACCTATAACAATTCCTCCTTATTTCACGGATACTATCTGATTTTGAAAATTTTTCAATCTTCGTTTGTCCCGTCTAACGTATTTAAGTAATAAAAAAAGATCAAATAATTTTTATGATTTTAGGTCAAAAAAAATTGATCTTTATAGCCCTCTCCAGTATTGTTGGGTCGCTTCCTGAAGGTTTAGCGATGCCTGATGGACGTCTGCGGGATTTTTGGGCAGGGCGACCGCCAGCAAGAATTGCCGTCCCTCGCTATGGGGTACAGTGTCTAGAATTAACCCTTGATTTGCGATCGCCGCAGTCTCGGCGGCAAACCGCCTCTTGAAGAAACTATTCGGATTTCGGCCGTCCCGGTCGACAAGATCCAGTTTCTGACAGATCAATGGCTTTTTTCCCCTGTTTTTGTAGCCGCGGGCGCTGAAGACGTATTGACCTTTGACAATGGGAACTCGTTTCCCCCCTATGTTTACAAACCGTATTTTCAAATGGCTGCTAGTCGATTTGTCCTTATTTTTTTGTCTTTCGGTTATAAGAATTCCTCCATCTTTTGGTGGACATAATTACGATACTACATTTATTAAATATTGTCAAGGGATGACATTTCTGCTTTTGAGGAAAGCGGATGTTTTTGCTCAAGCTCACCGGAGCGATGCTTGACAAAAAATAGGAAAAGGAATATAATTCGAATGTTTAATGGTTAGACAATCTAAGTAATCCCCCGTTTTTAATAAAAAAGGGGTTAAAAATGAACACGCAAGACGAACTTATATCACTCATATTCAAAGCGGGGCGTCTGTTGCGTAAAAACTCGCAAAACGGCGATAACCACAATTTTTCGTTTTTCCACATAAAAGTGCTGAGTTTTATTGAATTGGGAAAAAGCCCGACCATGACGGATATCGCCGACAATTTCTGCGTTACTGGTCCGTCGGCAACATCGGTCATTGACCGCCTGGCGGAACTGGAATACATCCGGCGCGTCCCCGATGTTCTCGATCGGCGGATCGTCCGTCTGGCGCTGACCGATAAGGGCAGAACGGCTCTCGAACGCGGAATGCGCGATTTGTCAAAGCGCATGGAAAAAATGCTTTCCGGATTGAACGCCAAAGAAAAGCAGGATTTGAAAACGATTCTGAATAAAATAGTTGAAAATAAAAAATCATGAAAACATCCAAAAAAATAATGTTGGGCGCCGCCACCCTGATTGTGATCGCGGGTAGCGCGACTGTCGCCTATTTGTATCTCGGGCGCGCTGCGGCCAGCCAGCAGCCGGTTAATTACGTCGCGGTAAAGAAAACCGATCTGACGCAGACGGTTACCGCCAGCGGGCAGGTTAAAGCCGCCAACGATATTTCGTTGTCGTTTCAACGCGCAGGCGTTGTCGTTGCCGACAATGTTAAAGTCGGGCAAACTGTGCGTCAGGGACAGGTCCTGGCCAGCCTTGATACGTCCGATCTGGATATCCAATTGCGGTCGGCGCAAAGCGCCTTGGAAACCGCCAATCTGAAATTGGACCAGTTTTTGAACGCTACCGATGCCGGCGCCGGTCCGTCAACGGAGATCCAAACTTCCATCAACAACAGTTGGGAAAGTTCGGCCAACAAGATTAAGGAGGCCTATATTACGACCGATGGCATAATGGGCGCTTCAATCGACCAGTTTTTTGGCGAACCCAAAAGCGACAATCCGATCTTCGGATTGACCATTACCGGGCAAAATTCAACGGCCCAGGGCTTGATAAGCACGACCTATACGATTAACGCTCCGATCGATACGTCTTTTGAATTGAACAAAGAGCGCCGCGATATTACGATCGCGATGAAGAAATGGCAGGATGACATTAGCGGCCTGGATCAGTCCAACATCGATGTCGCCCAAAGCGATGCCGAAAACTCGCTGGCGCAAATTCAAAGCCTGCTAACGGGTTTGGCAAGTTTCATTAACTCTTATAACCCGGCTAACGCCGGCGACAACCAGGTTTACGGATCATACAAATCAATAGTCCAAAATGCCCGCGCCAATATCGACTCGACCCTTGCCGGGATCCTTGGAGCCAAACAAGCGTACAACAGTTCCAAAGCGAGCGCCAATCCCGACGATATAAAAATCCAGGAGATCGCGGTTGCCAGCGCTCAAAACCAGATCGACGCGATTCAAAACGAGATCGCCAAGTCTTCGATCTATTCGCCCATCGGCGGCACCGTCAGCGTTTCCAATGTCAAGATTGGCCAGACCGCGTCGGCCGGAGTTTCCTTGATCGGGGTTTTTACGAATTCAAATCTGCAGATTGATATCTATTTGCCCGAATCCGATATCGCCAAGGTAAAGACCGGACAGACGGCAACGGTGACGCTGGACGCTTTCGGCGGCCAAACGTTTGGAGCGCGCGTGGTTGGCATTGATCCCGAATCCACGGAAAGCGCGGCCGCGCAGGGTTATAAAACTACTTTGCAATTAGATCAACACAGCAACGTTATAAAACCGGGCATGACCGCCAATGCCGTCATTCTGACCGGGCAAAAAAATGGCGTTATCGCTATTCCCGCCCAATCGGTGATCCAAGAGAACGGCGAGAGTTTTGTCATGATTAAAGCCTCGGGAAACAACGACCAGGCACAAAAAATCACCACCGGAATCACCGGTTCGGACGGCTACGTAGAAGTTACGAGCGGATTAAAAGAGGGCGAAATGATAATCAACTACTAACATGGAAAATTCACAACAAACCATTACAACACCGACTGCGCCAGCGCTGACTAAACCAAAAAGAAAACCGTTCATAGCGATCGGAGCCGTGTTGTTGGTCGTTATCGCGGCAATATCGGCATCGGCATACTGGATGGTTACCAAGGATCGTGTTTACACCGACGATGCCCAAGTTTATGCGCCGCAGATAGCCTTGGCGCCTTCGGCGCCCGGAACGTTGGAACAGATTTTCGTGCAGGATGGCGACATTGTCGCTGCCAATACCGTGGTCGCGCGCGTCGGCAACGAATTGATCAAGACAAAAACTCCCGGGTTGGTTGTTTCCACTGTCCAGGACGGCGGCAAACTGGTCAATGCCGGAGAAAGCGTGGTAACGATCATTGATCCTGACGAACTGCGTGTTGTCGCCAAGATCGATGAGAACAAGGGGCTAAACAGCATTCACGCGGGACAACCCGTCGTGTTTACCGTCGACGCTTTCGGATCAAAGAAATACAACGGGATCGTAGACGAGGTCAGCTCGACTTCTCACGCCGGCGACGTGGTGTTCAACATCTCCGATCAGCGGCCAGTCGCGCAATTCGACGTTAAGATCCGTTTCAATTCCCAGACTTATCCGGAATTGAAGAACGGCATGTCGGCCAAGGTCTGGATTTATAAAAAATAATCAATGGCTGATATCACCGCAAAAAAAGATGAGGGCGGCTCATGGTTGGTATTAATAACCGTTATTATTGGTACTTTTTTGGGCCGTCTTGACGGAACGATCGTCAACCTGGCGCTGCCTAAAATGATAAATGCCTTCTCGCTGACGGTTTCGACCGCGGGCTGGATTGCCACGGCCTACATTTTGGCCAACGCGGTCTTTGTGCCCATCTGGGGGAAGCTCGGCGACACCATCGGCCGCAAAAAAGTCTATTTGGCCGGTTTTATCATCTTTATCATCGGCTCGGTTCTGGCCGGCCTTTCCTGGAATTTTCCGTCAATGATCGTGTTTCGAATAATCCAGGCAATCGCGGTTTCCGCGGACTATCCGTCGGCCATGGCAATTCTGGCAGTAACCTTTCCGCATGGCAAAAGACGGGCCCAAGCAATGGGTATCTGGTCGTCGGCGTTCGCCGCGGCTGCGGTTTTCGGACCGCTCATCGGCGGCCCAATGATCGATAATTTCGGCTGGCGCTCGATCTTTTTGATAAACCTGCCAGTTGGTTTGATCGGTCTGGTAATGGCTCAAAAATTCGTCAAGGAATCGGTGGCGCCCAACAAAACGTTGAACTTTGACGTTTGGGGAGCAATAACGCTGGGTTTTGCGCTCTCGTCGCTGGTATTGGTGCTGGATAAGGGCTATGAATGGGGCTGGGGCTCAACCAACAGCCTGCTTTGTTATGTTGCCACAGTCATATTTTCAATAATTTTTTACTTTGTCGAGAAAACCCATCCCGAACCGATCGTCGATTTCAAGTTTTTCAAGAACGGCATTTTTGTGAATACTTTGGCGAATAATTTCGTGGTTTTTATGGCTATGATGGGCGGAATTTTGCTGATCCCGATCTTTGCCGCCACTTTCCTGGGATATGATGCTACTAAAACCGGCTATCTTTTCATTCCCATGGCAATAGCGATGCTGGTAGCTTCCCCCATCGGCGCTTCGCTGACCGGGAAAGTCGAGCCGCGTTACGTGATCGCGGCCAGCACCCTGGTGGCAGCCATCGGAATTTATATGTTTTCGTTTCTCGACCCGCGTTCAACGGCTTTGGCCATCATCATTCCGTTAATGGTAATGGCGTTTGGCATGGGCTTTGGCATGGCCCAGCGCACCAACGTTATCGCCTCGGCCGTGCCCGTGGCCGAAATTGGCATTGCCTCCTCGATCCTGGCTTTGGTGCGCAATATCGCGGGCGCTTTCGGCATCGCCCTGTTTACCACGATCTTAAACAACAGCACCGAAAATAAACTGCTGGATATCGTCCGCCACAGCACGATCAACGCCATCAATCAGGCCACATACGCTCAGGGAATTGGCCTCATGGAATTAAAAGCCCACGTGGCAGCCTACGGCGACGTCTACACCACCGCCGCGCTCTTCCTTGTAGTTGGCGCCATCACCGCCCTCTGGATCAAAGTCCCGCGCCACCAGGCGCAGCAAAAAGTGGAAGTGATGATCGAGTAAGTTTTTGTTTTTAAATACGTATTTGGATTAAAAAATGCAGAGATTTAATCTCTGCATTTTTGGAATGTTATTTTTCTTTGTTTTTAATTTGTTTTCTTGATTGCGTTTATGATCAGTTCTTTTGAAAAAGTATCGGAGATTATGTTATGCGCCGCGTATTCGTAGAGAACCACGCGATAAATTCCCTCAATTGTTGAAAATAAAAGTATAACAGCCAGCGCAAAAACAAGAAACAGAACAAGAGAAATAATTATTAAGCTTGTACTGGGATTGGCGAGTAGTAAAAAAACGGAAAACAATACGAAGCCTATTGCCAAAATCAACATCGAATAAAACGTTGTGGAAATATTCGCGATCAATGTTTCTCCCCATTTATCCTTAAAAATCTGGCCGGAACGCTTCATTGACGCGCCGATTGTTTCATTTTCCAAAACCAATACCGGCACAATGAAAAAAGTAACAATGCCCCAAGCGATGCCAAATATGAAAGTCGATATCCTACCCGCCAATTTCAGTTTATTATTTACAATATCCATTATAATCCCGGCAGTCGCCGCAACCAGCGACCATAAAAATATTTTCCCCGCGTGGTTGGCCGCGTTATTCATTCCTTGGCCAAAAGACATCTTTCTGCCGCTAATCTGCGCGCTTACGATACTTATTAATCCGGCTTGGAAAAATGACGCCACAAAAACAAGGACAAGATAAACAAGGAAAAAAGAAAAATATATGATTGCTTCCCTCTCGATTTTATTGCCAGCAAATTGCGAACCGCCAACGCCGACATTATAACCAAAAAAATAGTAAATAACGGCGCAAACCACGACAAGCGACCAGCTGATAATCGCCGCGATTAACGGAAAAATCATTATTGATTTATTTCGATTCAATAATCTTAAGCTTTCGGTAATAACCATATAGCCGCCCCTTACCTTGCCGATCTTTTTTGCCGGCAGGTCGGTATTGCTTGCGGAGGGTTTTGAAATATTTGTTTCCATTTTTTAACTGCGTTATGTATTTATCATACAAGAAAGTTTTAAAATGTCAAATTCAATATAAGAGTCTTCCCCGTCTTGCGTTTTGGACAAAATATAATTTATAATTTGTTACACCCTGCGGTCTTGCCGCAGGGAACAAATTACGAGGATTCTCCCGCTTCGCGGGATCCCGCGAAGCGGTGACAAAGGAGGTTACTCCTTTGGTCGATCCGCAGG
>Ga0182027_10006625_pt1 | contig 17283 bp, 23 predicted proteins | sample 712E1DmetaG_FD_121300 | JGI IMG/M metagenome (GOLD analysis project Ga0182027, IMG submission 121300) | Permafrost microbial communities from Stordalen Mire, Sweden - 712E1D metaG (Illumina Assembly) | ecosystem: Environmental > Terrestrial > Soil > Wetlands > Permafrost | place: Sweden... | reverse complement strand
GAGCGAACAGGGCCGCCACGAATCCACTGCGCCATGGTGCCCGCGTCATTCGGTTGAGGACGTGAAACAGCAGCAGGGTATTGAGAACATGGAAGAATACGTTGACCAGGTGATGCGCCCCGGGGTTCAATCCAAACAACTGGCAATCCAGCATGTACGACAGCCAGGTCAACGGATGCCAATTGGAAAAGTATTCAGTTCTAAACGACCAGACGACATTTCTGAGAGTTAATCCGCTTAGGACGTGTGGGTTTTCGGTGACATACTTTGAATCATCGTAATTGACAAAACTGAAGTGACCCACCGGCCAATAAACGGCCACAATGGCCACCGTCAGGCCCAGGCAGATGAGGAGGTTGCGCTGCCGTTCGGACAATTCAGTCATGGTGAGTCGAAGAATATCACGGAGGGTGGGGAGTTGGAAACTCGATACTGGATACAGGATACAGGATACAGGATACAGGATGCAGGATACAGGATACAGGATGCAGGATACAGGATACTGGATACAGGATACAGGATGCAGGATACAGGATACAGGATGCAGGAAACTGGAAACTGGATGCTGGATGCTGGATGCTGGATGGGGGATGCGGGGAAGGAGTAGTGGAGAAATGGAGTGGTGGAGGGTGAGCCTCCCGGCGAACCGCGGTTGAGGGGTTCTCGGAGGGAACGGCTCGCCGGGAGGCTCGCCCTCCAGGGGAACCGGTCTGTCGAAACAGGCATCCTGCCTGTTCGGGGAACGGCAACAGGCTGGAAGCCTGTGCAACAAGAGTGGAACGAAGGGAGGCGAGGCGGATCGCGGTTGAAAACCGCTCCCACGAAGGGGGGACGGGCGGTGATGGAGTGGTGGAGGGAGATTAGATCGGTCGCCCCGACAGAATCGTCGGGGCTCCCACGGAGAAGAACAACGAATTCACCATCCTTGACGCTGCGGACCGGCCTTTCTAGACTCACAGCATGGCGAGTCACCAGCATCCAGAATCTAGTAGCCAGTATCCAGCTTCCCCCGGCACCCTCTTCATCGTCGGCACCCCCATCGGCAACATGGAAGACATTACGCTGCGCGCTTTGCGCGTTCTGCGCGAGGCCGACCTGATTGCGGCCGAGGACACGCGTCATACCGGCCAGTTGCTGGCCCGACACGGGATCAAGAAACCGCTGATCAGTTATCATGAGTTCAATGAAGCCAGACGGACACCGGAACTGCTCCAAAAGCTCCAGGAAGGCCTGAAAATCGCCCTTGTCTCCGACGCGGGCATGCCAACCCTCTCCGACCCCGGAACGCGGCTTATAAGGGCAGTGGAGGCGGCAAACAGGGCAAGGATGCTGGGTACAGGGTACAGGATACAGGATGCAGGGAACAAGATGCAGGATGCAGGGAACAAGATGCAGGATGCAGGGTACAGGATACAGGATGCAGGAAACAAGATGCAGGATGCAGGATGCAGGATACAGGATGCAGGGAACAAGATGCAGGATAACACAACTGGCAACGGGCCTGCATCAAGCAACCAGTATCCAGTGACCAGCAACCAGTATCCAGTGACCAGCAACCAGTATCCAGTGACCAGCAACCAGTATCCAGTGACCAGCAACCAGTATCCAGTGACCAGCAACCAGTATCCAGCAACCAGTATCGAGGCCGTCCCCGGCCCATCCGCCCTGACCGCCGCGCTTGCCATCAGCGGATTATCTGGCGGCCCTTTCCTGTTCCATGGATTTCTGCCTCACAAAGGAGGCCAACGCCGCAAGGTGCTCGCCAATCTGGCTGCTCTGCCCTGTGCTTTGGTCTTCTTCGAATCGCCTTATCGAATCCAAAAGACGCTGGCTGATATGCTGGAGATCCTCGGAGACCGGCACGCGGTGGTCGCGCGGGAGTTGACCAAGAAATTCGAGGAGGTTATGCGCGACAACCTGAGCCATTTGCTGAAAAGTCTTGAGAACCGCCGCATCAAAGGAGAGATTACCCTGATCGTGGAAGGGCGGAAGGAATGAGAGAGGAAATGGCAGTTATCAGCCGTCAGCTATCAGTTTCCAGTTTTTGTAGGGCGCGATGCCTGAAGGGTATCGCGCCGCTTCGGATGGTCCGGTTTGATTCGATGGCGCAACGGCGCGAAACCCCCGAAACGACACGGGGGCATTCGCGCCCTACAATTCCTTTGTCCGTTTTGCTCGCTCTTGTTCTCGCGGGTTGCGCTACGGGGCCGCGCATCGTCGAGGTCACCGGGACCAAACACATTGAAACCATCGGCGTGGCAGACAAGAACCTGTTTCTGACCGACCAGGCATCGCGAATCACTTTTCAAGCCGACCTGCTGCCCGTGACGGAGCGAGGGGAGGATTTCTACGTGCGATGGACCGGAACGAATGTGGACCTGGTGAAATTCGAGTATCGACAGGTCAACGTACCCAACACGGTGAAAGAACAGTTCTACGTCCCATCTTCCATGCCTGGTAGGGCTGGACCGCCGGGCCAGCCGACGGACGTTTCAACTCATCAACCCGGCCCCCGCGATCCCCGTTGGCACCTCTTTGCCGTGCGCGGCGACGACTACGCAACCGGCGGCTTCGTTTCCGCCTGGCGCGTGAGCCTGTGGTCGGGCGGAACGAACGGCACGTTCCTGGCAGAACGAGTATCAGCAGTCTGGTAGCGGTGGGATGGATGCAGGATACGGGAGGCAGGATACTGGATGCTGGATTCTGGAGGCAGGATTCTGGATGCGGGATTCTGGATGCAGGATACGGGATACGGGATGCTTGGCGCCTGAGACAGGAGGAAAGAATTAGCGGCTCGTATAGAGAGCTTGAGGTTTATCAGTTGGCGCATGAACTCGGGGTGCTTGCGCACAGGTTATCGTTGCAATTGCCCAAGCATGAACTGTTCGAGACCGGAAGCCAGTTGCGGCGTGCCGCGAAGTCTGTTTCGGTCAATATCGTTGAAGGCTACGGAAGACGGCGTTATAAGGCGGAGTTCGTTCGTTTCCTGATCTACGCGCAGGCATCGTGCGATGAAACAGCGGAATGGTTGGCATACACGAAAGACTGTTACAAAGACTTCAGCGTCGAAACTGAGTCTCTGATCGAGCAGGTCGGGGTCGTAGGGCGGAAGTTGAACAGATTCATTTCAGCGGTCGAAGCCAACCATCAATCTCCAAAGTGAATGATCCAACATCAAGCTTCCTTTCTTCACCGGACAATCCAGTATCCAGCAACCAGCATCGAGTATCTTGTATCCAGTAAAACGTTCTCATGTCTGACCCCACTGTTATTTCTGAGTTCTACCGGGTTGCCGCCGCCAACCCGCGGAAGGTGGCGATCTTCTGGGGCAGGGAAACCGTCACGTACGCGCAGCTCCGCGACCTTATTGATCGGTACGCCGCCAATCTGCAGACAGGCTCGAATATCGGTCCCGGCGATCGGGTCGGCATCTTGTTGAGGAATTGTCCCGAGTTCATCTACGTGCTTTACGCAGCGCTCAAGAGCGGCGCCGTGGTCGTGCCGATCAACAACTTCCTCAAGCCCCCGGAAATCCAGCACATCATCGACGACAGCAAGCTCACCTGTCTGGTGACCAGCAAGGAGTTTGAGGAGACGACGGCCAAACTGCAAGGGGTCGCGACAGTTTCCATTGAGACGGTTGGAGCCCCGAATAAAACTGTCGCCGCAGCCCCGAAAAGGATTCGGGGTAAACCTTTATGCCTGCGTGGGAGGTGGGACGGGGACGCACCAGTAAGCCGAGTCGGACGAGACGCCGCAGTTGTTTGCGGCAACGGTGCGGCTACGGGGGGCGAGGACGCACCCGTTAAGGGTGCGGCTACGGGGGGCGAGGACGCACCCGTTAAGGGTGCGGCTACAGGGGGCGAGGACGCACCCGTTAAGGGTGCGGCTACAGGGGAGTCGGTGTTGTCAGCCGCTCCCACAGAGGACTTCGGACGCCCGATCGCCGCTGGGACAGCGGCCTCTACATCGACGGAGGATTCAGCTCCCACGGATCCCGGCTCGGTTGCCCTGATCATCTACACTTCGGGCACCACGGGCAAACCCAAGGGCGCGCTGCTGACCCACGGCAACATCGCTTCCAACGTGAGCAGTTGCATCCGGGCGTTGGAGGAGACATCGAACGATCGGTTGACGCTTTTGTTGCCGATGTTCCACAGTTTCATGTTGACCGTCTGCATTTTCACGCCGTTATCGATGGGGGCAGGGATTGTCCTCATCAAATCGCTGCATCCGTTCAAGGCGGCGATGCGGGAGATGGTGATGAACCGGGCCACGATCTTCGTCGGGATTCCGCAGATTTTTCAGGCGCTTGCCCAGGCGAAAATACCGTTTTGGCTGCACTGGGTGTTGAAACTGCGCATGGCGGTTTCCGGTGCGGCGCCGTTGCCCCGCGAAACGCTGGATGCCTTTGAACGGAAGATGCGGTTCCCGTTGCTCGAAGGCTACGGACTGAGCGAGGCGTCGCCGGTGGTGTCGTTCAATCCGTATCACGGGGTACGGAAAGCCGGCTCGGTCGGCCTGCCGTTGCCCGACATCGAGGTGAAGATTTTCGACGACCACGATCAGGAGTTACCCGCCGAACAGGTGGGCGAAATCGTCGTGCGCGGCCCGAACGTGATGCAAGGGTATTACAATCATCCCGACGAAACGGCGGCAGCACTGCGCAACGGCTGCTTGCACACGGGCGACATGGGGAAGAAGGATGCCGACGGTTACATCTACATCGTGGACCGGCGGAAAGAGATGTTCCTGGTGCGCGGAATGAACGTCTACCCGCGTGAGATCGAGGAAGTGCTGTATCAATTTCCCAACGTCCGCGAGGCCGCGGTCGTGGCTCGTCCCGATGAGAAGCGTGGTGAAGCCTCTGTTGCGTTTGTTTGTCCGGTGGAAGGCGCGACGCTTCAGGCCGACGACATCCTGCGGTTTTGCAGGGAGCGGCTGGCGGATTACAAGTTGCCGAAGGAAATCCGGATTGTTGAATCCTTGCCGCATACAGCGACCGGCAAGATCGCCAAGATGGAGCTGAAGAAGGCGGTGTAGAGCCGCTAACAAAACTGTAGCCGCAGGCTTTACGCCTGCGGGGTGAAGGGGGCCTCCGCGGGAATGTAGCCGCAGCCCCGAAAAGGATTCGGGGTAAACCTTTATGCCTGCGGGGGAGAAAGGGAAGAACGGCCCCGGGGACGCAGGCTGAAGCCTGCGGCTACGGGGAAGCGGACGCACCCGTAAGCCGAGTCGGACGAGACGCCGCTGTCGTGTGCGGCAACGGTGCGGCTACGGGGACTCTGAAATGTAGCCGCAGGCTTTACGCCTGCGGGGTGAAAGGACGGACGCACCCGTAAGCCGAGTCGGACGAGACGCCGCGGTCGTGTGCGGCAACGGTGCGGCTACAGGGGCAAGGCCCGCACAGCCTCCGTGCCACTGCAGACGGGGAGCCGACTCATACCGGGACTTCGATGATCTCTTCCGTGACGGGTCCGGGAATCGGTTCGCCGTGTTTTTCCAGACTGTGGAGGTAACCTTGAATCGCGTCACGGATATTGGCCATCGCCTCCTCGCGGGTTTTGCCTTGGGAGACGCAGCCTGACAGCGCGGGACATTCGGCCACAAACACGCCGTCCTCATCCGGCCCGATGATGACTCGGAATTTCATGCTGCTCAATATAGCCGCCCGCGCATCCCATGGCAACCGGGGAAATGGACGGAGGCCGGAAGCAGCGGAGCAGGGAGTAATGGAGTAGGGGAGTGATGGAGAACAGGGCAGGAATCAGAATCGGAATCGGGGCAATTTTACCACAGCGGCACGGAGGGCAGCGAGGGGAGACTGGATGCAGGGGGCTGGTTACTGGATGCAGGTCTCTGGACGGCTGGATGCAAGAGGCTGGATGCGGGACAGAAGGTTCACAGTTCACGGTTCAGGGTTGGGGAATGGAAGGCTGGCAGCTTCACAACGCACGAACGCACCCGTGAAGTGCGGCTACGGGGACTCTGGAATGTAGCCGCAGGCTTTATGCCTGCGGGGAGAAAGGGAAGAACGGCCCCGGGGACGCAGGCTGAAGCCTGCGGCTACAGAGGCGCGGACGCACCCGTAAGCCGAGTCGGACGAGACGCCGCTGTCGTGTGCGGCAACGGTGCGGCTACAGGGGGCGGGGACGCAGGCTGAAGCCTGCGGCTACGGGGACGGGGATCTGGAATGTAGCCGCAGGCTTTACGCCTGCGGGGAGAAAGGGGCCGCCGCGGGAATGTAGCCGCAGCCCCGAAATCATTCGGGGTAAACCTTTGTGCCTGCGTTCGGTTTTCAGAGTGTAATGGTGCTGCTGATCACCGCGTATAGGTCGATGCCGATGGCGCCGATATGCGGATACTCGCGCCAGTCCGACACCAACCCCTTCCGGACTGGATTTGCCGCGATGTACCGCACTTGTGCGCCGAGGTCTTCGTCGCGGCGAACGACGTGGTCGTAGAAATCTTTTTGCCAGCTTACTCCGGGCCGATGTTGCTTTAGCCAATAGCCGCTGCGTTGTTTGAATTCCACCATCGCCTGCCACGTGTCCGCCGACTTGTGACGTCCATGCAGCATCAGATGCAGATGATCTGGCATGAAGCAGTAAATCACCACGACGCATCCGTGGCTTTCTGCTGCCGACCGCAACAAAGCCGCGAACGTTTCCACGACACTCCTATCGGTGAACAGCGGCTGCGCAGCGGCGACGCACGCTGTGAATACCACCGTTGCGTCTCCGCGATAGAATTCGCGCGGGAGGCGATGATGTATTTCACGCGCGAGGTCGGGCATACGGGCAATGTATGCCGCACGCGTTGCGGCTGCGCAACTCTCTTTATTTACAACGCGGACGCAGGCTGAAGCCTGCGGCTACGAGGAAGAGGAGGGACTAAAAACACAAGAGGCCGGTCTTTCGACCGGCCTCTTGCGGGATAAGAGTGAAGACTTTACGCGCGACGACGGCGCATCAGGCCAACGGCACTGAGACAACTCACGCCGACGAGCGCGAAGGTCGAAGGTTCGGGAACACCCAGGGTCAAATAGCTGACGCCCTCAGCCGCGTCGTAAAATGGACCGGAGCCGAAAATTACCTGCGCGCCGGGGCTGAGCGAGTTGGCGGGCGTGCCAGCGTTCTGAACGAGATCCTGTAATTCGATCGTTGTAGGAGGCGCAGCGCTCGACTGGAACTTCCAGCCGCTGTTGACAGCATCATCAACGCAGAAAATCCCAAGCTCGGTTGCTGCACCGGCTGTGGGTGCGTTGAACGCGACGAGGTAAATCTGCTGGTTAACAAACCCTGTGGAATCAGCGGTCGAGCCGATTGCCCAAGCCCCGTCAACCCCAAGGCCCTGGCCCATGGAACCGGTTGCGAATGGCACGAAGTTCTGCAAACTTGGACTGCCGGCGACCGGAGCCGATGTAAATTTTCCGATCTCGAGCAGACAGCCGGTGGGGACATAGGTCCCATTTTGCAGAGTTAGATAAGTAAATCCCGCGGCGAACCAGTCAACTTCGCTGTTCCCCTGGGCATACGAACGAACAGCAGCCCCCGTTACGATCAATCCGACGACAAAACATCTGAAACCTTTACACATGATTTACCGTTACCTTTCCGCGTGTGGCGCGTGATGTGTTGGTTGTTTTGGAGCGTTGAATACGGAGGGGATCGACGAGGCACGGGACTGGACAGACACAAGGGCCTTGGACTCCATCAAGACGATTGTGCCTATCGACAGCCAACCGGTGTCTCACCCACACCGACATACCGGTGAAATTAGGAGATTGGGACCGGCATGACAAGAGAAAAGGAGGGAAAAAGAGACTGGATTCTGGATGCAGGATGCTGGTGAATCAACGACCGCAAGCCGTGTATGGTAACGGGGGAAGGGACGCACCGGTTTGAACAGAAGGCAACGAAGGCAACAAAGCGGTGCGGCTACGGGGACGCGGACGCACCCGTGAAGGGTGCGGCTACAGGATTGGGGGACGGATCTGGAATGTAGCCGCAGGCTTTACGCCTGCGGGGAGAAGGGCCGGGGACGCACCCGTGAAGGGTGCGGCTACAGGATTGGGGGACGGATCTGGAATGTAGCCGCAGCCCCGAAAGCGTTCGGGGTAAACCTTTATGCCTGCGGGGTGAAAGGACGGACGCACCCGTAAGCCGAGTCGGACGAGACGCCGCGGCCGTGTGCGGCAACGGTGCGGCTACGGGGGCGGGGACGCACAGCCTCCGTGCCACTGCAGACGGGGAGGCCGACTCATACAGCGATTTCGATGATCTCTTCCGTGACGGGTCCGGGAATCGGTTCGCCGTGTTTTTCCAGACTGTGGAGGTAACCTTGAATCGCGTCGCGGATTTCATTTTCCACCTCCTGAAACAATCTCGTTGAGAAGTTGGCGGACAAATCCCACGGCGTCGGCCTGAATGTTCGCGTCCGGTCGTCCATAAAGAAATTCTGCAACGCGACTTGGCCCTATCGTCTCGGAATCTTTGAAATCAGTCCGCAAGTATTCCAAGGCCGTCACCGCACTTGCGTCCGGGAGCAACGGACGAAGTTGCGCTGCCACATCCGAGACACCGCGACCGAAATTCCGAAGCAGGTAAAACAAATCGTAAGCGTCCTTGTTCTCACCGCGAATGTGGAAGGCGAGCGCCTTGAGGACCACAAACGCCCCCGCGCCGCACAAACGGATGTCCCTTTCGGTGGTTTCACCCACGATTGTCTGGCCGCTCAACGTAACTGTTTGGTTGTTCTTGAACGCCAGATGTAATCCGGGCGCTATAGTCGCTGCCCAATCTTTCGTAAGTGAAAACACGCTGCCGGGCTTCGCCTCCGTGTTTTCCGGCTCGATCAGAAAATCCACCGTCACCGGCGGATCGCTGATGCGCCAGCGCTGGCGCGTGGGTTTGCCGTCTTCATTTTCGTCGGGGCTGAACTTGGCGTTCCGCATGCGCTCGGCCACCTCCTGATACCGTTGTTCCCCCACCAGCGCGAAGGCCAGCCCCAAGTCCAAATCCATCGTGCCGACGTGGGGCGCGACATTCTCCGTCAGATTCTTTTGGTCAATCAGCAGCGACGGCACAAGCCCACCCACGACCACCAGTTCCGGCATCAAATCGCCCAATTTCGTGGCAAGATACAAGCACTTGGATTTCACCCGCGCAACCTGCTCCGGCGCGTACCCTGCCGCTGTCCTTGGTTTCTCAGCCATTGATCTTCCTCACCAACAATTCCTTGCGCAACCGCTCAGCCGCTTCGGCGGAACGTTCCGGCTGGTTTTTCAAATCCAGATACACCTGTACGGGATGCGCGCACATAACCCCATCGCGCTGACTCGCTCCGTGGAAAACTCCAACGTCGTTGGGCACAACCAGCCAGACATTCTCGCCGCTTTTTTCCTCGTGAAACCCGATGGCCTCGCGGACATCCTCTCCCGGACTCCGCTCGACGTAAAACACGACGAGCCGGAATCCGGCAAATTGCGTCCACAGCCACGCACCGGCCAGACCGGTGACCGCATGCTGAAGTTTCGCGCTGTCGAACTGGTCGGCCAATTTCCGCACAATCTCGTCGCTCGACCGGGCGGCAACATGCCCGCGAATGATCGTGTGTTTCGAGAAGTCATAGACCTCTCGCCAGGCATCCAGCATCGCGTTGTAGTCGCGCAAGCGAATGGCATCGTTCTCCCCGCGCTCCACCAATCCCTGCTCGCCAAGGCGGCGCACCAGCCGGCTGACCAACCCCTTGCTGAGGCCAGTGTCTTGTACCAAGTTGCGTTGTGTGAATCGCTCTTCGGGGTGGATCAACAACCACCGGATAAGCCGGGCGCTCTTGGGAGCGAAAATGCTACGGGGACGACCCGGCCGCAGGAATCGGTTCGGTTTCCCTTCGATATGCACCCGAACTCCGGGCGCCTCCAAGCGGGCGTTGCCGGTCAGGTCAAACCAGCTAACCCCGGCCTCCTCGCATAAGCGTCTTCCGACCGGGCCCATAAACGGGACGGCAATCGTTGGGATCGCTTTCTTGCCGATTTGCCCCGCCTGTTCCTTCACGTTGCGGATAGTGGCGGCAATGGTTGCGGCATCAGAACTGGTCTTACATTCAACCACGAATATGGATTGGCCAAACTTCAACACACGATCAGGACAACTCCTCGACCCTTTTTTCTCAGAGAGAATAGTGGGGATGAGGATTTCTCCGTGGGCGATCAACCGAGCAAGCCGGTCGGGGGCCTCCCTGACAAGACGATCATGTAGCTCGGTGCTCATGCGCACTAAATACCCAAGGTTTACCGCAATGTCAACAAGCCTAATTTAGTAAACCAAGACGCCTCAACCAGCGCCCGCTTCACAATTCGTTCAGCAAATGGTCGTTTCCGTATTTCACGGTTGGGCAAACTGCGCCAGTTGATTGAGGTGTCCTTGAAGCGTCGGATGAAGGTGTGCATCTGGTGTTCATCCAATACGGGAGTGGTGCGCTGCTCTTGGCGCCTGGAGGACTGACCAGTGGCAATTAACTATTCTCTTCACCACAGAGACACAGAGGACACGGAGGCGATTCCGGGGAGCATAGGCGAAAAACACAAGCGGCAGGTTTTGCGATCCAGATTGGGTATGGGCGGACCTGGCGGAATCGGAAGGGTAGACACTACTCATCTTCACCACAGAGGCACAGAGAACGCAGAGGGGAGCGCACGCGGCCTCGCGCCTTCGCGCGACGTAGCGCTTCGGCGCGCAGGCGCGTGTTCCGGCCGTCATGCTCGCTGGTCAACCGACCACGGCACGCGGGGCCGCGTGCCCTCCCCAACGATGAAATGAAAAACAACAAGGGGCCAGTCTTTCGACTGGCCCCTTGAGGGTTAAGAAGGAGGTTTTGTTAGCTACGACGACGGCGAGCAAGACCCACTGCGCCGATCAATCCGAGACCAACGAGCGTAATCGTCGAAGGCTCAGGAATTACTTGATGCATCTGCAGTGCATTAGCACCCGCTGTCCATTCGCTGCTCGCGAATGTTCCAGTGCTGTAAGCTCCAACTACCGGAGTCGTCCCAATCGTATCTGTGTCTAATGTTGCCGTGCCTGTTTCTAGGGCCGGGAAAACCCAATCGCCGCCCTTGAAGATACCAACCTGGGTTGCTGTGGCCGCGGATGACGTGTTGAATACCATCAGGTATATCGGTGCATTTAGAAACGCCGTACCAACAGCGATGGATGCTTCGGTAAACACTCCAGGATAACCGCTGAGGTGAGTACCATCTTCACTACCTTGGCCCATCAGGCCCGTCGCAAATGCTGAAAAATCAGCTTGCAGCGTTAAAGGACTATCCTGATTCGCAAGAAGTGTTGCATCACTTACGCTGAACTTTCCAATTTCGATCAAGCCTCCGACAGGTGCTCCCACTGTGCCCCCTGGCGAGGTAATCAAATTTTGATCAATAGCGCTCCAATTGACTGTCATACCCCTGGCACCAGCCGTGCACAAGGCCACTGTGGCTACCACTGCTACTGCTTTAAGGATTTGCTTCCCGTTCATTCCTTCATCCCTTTCGTTTAACTTAGTTTCTCCACTTACCCTTAGTTAGATCACGATTATGCTTACTTCTGATCGTCGTCAGGCCTATTATGGTGTGAATGGCTGCTGAATAAACCAGTTGAATGGCGACGCAACCTTCCGTTGAATTACGGCTATCGATCCCAAAACTATCTGATTTGTTGAAGCGTCAACCGTCGCACTCGCGGTCGACCGCCATCCGGTTCCACCACCACCTGCAGTCTTGAAGTAGTAGGTCGCATTGCCCTGGGTGCTTGGATTCCAGATCAGCACATTATCCGCAGCTCCTGCTGTGCTAGCGCCAACCAATCCAGTAGCCGAATTCGTAGTGTACAAACCACTGGCACCCAGCGAGAACCCAGCAGGATAAACATTGCCAGCAAAGGTGTATCCATTACCTACGATCGGGCTGATTGTCTGCCCGAGTTTAACTCCGCCAACGAGCTGAATCGGAAGATTGCCAGTCGTCTTGCGTCCAATCACAATACCTTGGTCAACATAAAGCACCGCATTCGATTGGTTAATTGTGGCACTCGCCGTCGATCGCCAGCCCGTTCCGCCACCACCTGAGGTCTTGAAGTAGTAGGTGGCATTTCCTTGAGTATTGGGATTCCAAACAAAAACGTTGTCCGCCGCACCGGCTGTAGAAGCGCCAAGCAGTCCAACTTGGTTCTGAGGCCCAAACACCGTGCCAAGCGTCCAGTGAGGATAAATCTTGTAGGTCACCTGACCTGACGGGTTGTTTGACGTCACAAATGAGCTTAAGTCGTCAGACGTGAAGACGGCTGTTGTGCTGTTGCTCACAATGTCGTCCAACAAGCCCGCTAGAGGACCTGAAGTGACTTCAATGAAGTAGGCAGGATGAGCATCTGCAGTGAAGTTATACTGGCCCGCTGTGAGCGCGTTGCTAACGGTGAGAGTATTTGCGCCATTCGTGATGGCCAAACCGCGATTAACCGGCAGCTGAGTCATACCAAGCCCCAGATAAACGTAGTGCGGGTTGCCACCACCAGGAGCATCTGTTCCTTGTGCCGTCAGAGTAATATACCCTACTGGATCGGTGGTGATGGTTTGTGCGTTGGTATTGATTGCGGTTAAAGTCGCCATGCCGACCAGCATAACGATGGCTAGGATCCCCTTGTAGTACCCTGCTTGAGTTTTCATAGCTCGCATTTTCTTCCTCGCCCCTTCTTAACCCGCATCCACAACTAGATGAACTGGCTTCGCCGTAAACTGATTTTTTCTTATCTATCCCTTGCAGTAGGGCTGACTCCACAATCAATCCTGCTGCAACTGTGTAGAAAGTAACAGAATGACAAAATTGTGTCAACAACTTTTTCGAGAATTCTCGGTGTTTCGATGTCGTTGTTGAGAAACACGCTATTCTGTTGGAAATTCGGCTGCATTACGGAACAAATTTGTAGCAGAAGCATCTGATGGGAGCAAGTCATTTTTGAGGAAATTCATGGGTTCCGCCTTCGCTAAGCGCCGCTAATAGAATTGTAGCCGCAGCCCCGAAACCATTCGGGGTAAACCTTTATGCCTGCGTTCGGTTGATTCGTTGGGACGACGCGGACGCACCCATAAGCCGAGTCCGACGAGACGCCGCAGTCGTATGCGGCAACGGTGCGGCTACAGGGGAGTAGGTTTTTTAGCAGGTGCTCTAAGGCTACAGGCGGACAAGCAGGGGCGAGGAATAGGGAAAACAGGACGTTTTCAGGCGTTTTGAGGGGATTTGAGGCTCGATTTCATCTCGCGAGGGCTTGGCCACGCGGAAGCGTGGCCCTCCGACGAGTGCAGACGGGGGGAGGATACGGCACAGAACGCGGCACCCACCCCTTTTTCCCCTCCGGTGGAGGGGATAAGCACGCGAGGAAAGGCGGAGGGCAGAGAGGGTGTTGGTACACCCTGCGCAAGCAGGGACGCTCGCGCCACCAGAAGGGAAGTGTGGCTTTCCGGTGGAGGGGATAAACACACAGCACAGGCAGGGACGTCTGTGCCACCGGGGGAATAGGGTACACAGGCAGGGACGCCTGTGCCACCATGGGAATGCGGCACACAGGCAGGGACGCCTGTGCCAACGGGGGCTTTGGGGCTCCTACAGGGGGACTAAATCACGGCGGCGTTGGGTGAACCGACACTGTCGGTCGTAGCCGCAGGAACGGGCCAATGCGACGGCCTGGTTGAAATCGGCGCCGACATCGTCGGGAATATGGGCGTCGCTGCCGAACGTGATCGGGACGTTGCATCGCCACGCGATCCGCAGAAACGGTTCGGAAGGATAAATCTCCCGGCACGGTTTCCGCAATCCCGCGGTGCTGATTTCGATGGCGACGCCGGACTGGGCGACGACCTGTAACGCGTTTTCGTAAACGGCGGTGAAATCCCGGGTCGGCCGGATATTGAATTTTTTCGGCAGATCGGGATGAGCGAGGGAATCGAACAGGCGCGATCGGGCCGCTTGTGTCCAGAGATCGAAATACTCGCGCCACCGGGCATCGACGTCGGCGTCCTTCCAATCATCGGCGCTGCGGTCGACCGGCCAGTCGCCCAGGTAATGGATGCTGCCGAGAAACAAATCCCACGGATGCATCGCCGCGAGTTGCCGGATCCAGGCTTCGCGTCCGCGAATGAAATCGACTTCGAGCCCGAGCTTGATTTTTAGTTCCGGAAACTTCTTCTGCGCGTCGCGGACCCAGCCGACGTAGGTATCGAGGTCGGGGAGTTTCATATGCCAATCGGTGGAGAATGGAACAGGCGGGGAGAGATCCACAGGCAGGGACGCCTGTGCCACCGCAGGCGGGGAGAGGTCCACAGGCAGGGACGCCTGTGCCACCGGCGGGCTGCCGAGCGGGGCGTGATCGGCGAATCCGATCTCGTCGAGACCGCGCTTCACCGCGACAGCGGCGTAGTCGGCGGGTTCGCCGGTGCCGTCGGTCAGGCGGGTGTGCATGTGGTAATCGATGAGCATGGGGCGGAGTGTATACGAATCGACGCGGAAAGACGAATCGACGTTCAATCCTTCGACAGGCTCAGGACAGGCGCTCAACGTTCAACTTTCAACTCCGTACACGACGGGCGAGCAGGCGTTCAACGTTCAAAGGGGGCTGACAGATCTATGGCGAAGGATCTCCAATTCCTGGCGGAGAGGCCGCCAATAGCGGCGGTCGGCCTCGCGTTCGCGCCGTTCCTCCTTTTCGAGTTCTCGTTGCAACTTTCGGACGTTGCCGGCCAGCGCGAACTCCAGAAGGGGGCGGGCCTTTTGCATGGCGGCGGTTCTCCGGGAGTAACGATGGGCCAGTCCCGCGAGCAATTCCGGGCTGCGCATTTCCCGCAGCCAGAAATCGACGTCGTTGGCGCGAGGCCGTTGCTGCTTGGAGAACAAGTCGGCTTCCAGCAGCCGGCGGATCATCGGCCAGTCCTTGTCCCGTTGGGTCTTTTTTGCGGTGACGAGATCGGGCAGGCCGAGCACCGGGAGCACACCGAGTCCCGTGAGGCGCAATCGTGTGCGGCGCTGCCAGAGGGCGGGGAACGGATCGCATCCGCGCATGACGGACATGATGTCCACACGCAGTCGTTGCACCCCCGGCGCGCGGCAGCGGAAGTGGCACGCGTGGCCGCGCAGCAGATACGTTTCGCTGAGCGGAGGCACAAACACGGGTTCGGCGCGGAGTTCCTTCAGCGCGGCGCGGAGGCGTTGCAGGTTCTGTGGGTCGCACAACACCGCGAAATCCGTGTCGCGGCTAAACTCGGCGGCGCCGTAGAGAATGCAGGCTTGCCCGCCCATGAGCAGGGCGCGGACGCGATGTTTGCGGAAAGTAGAAAGGACTTTGCGAATCGGGCTCGGGGTCAAGACTGCCTCCCATGGCTAGATAGACGTTCCACAGTTTTTCGGTTTCGCGGAATCGTTGTGCCGGGGCCAACGCCCACCACTCCTGTTCTTCCGTGTTCCACTCAGTCCGCCTCATTGGCATTCAAAATACCCTGATCCTTCGGGGATGCCAAGCTGGAAGCGGCGATAGACGAATCAACGTTCAACTTTCAACGCTCAACGTTCAGCGCTCAACGCTCAAGTGGGAAAGGCAGGAACGGATGAACATCGAACTCGGTACATGACACGCGAGCAGGCGTCCAACATTGAACGCCGGAGAAAGAGAGAGGCTGGGAGCCTGCAACAAAACTGTAGTCGCAGCCCCGAAAAGGATTCAGGGTAAACCTTTACGCCTGCGTGCGGTTGATTCGTGGGGACGACACGGACGCACCCGTGAAGGGTGCGGCTACACGAATCGGTGAATGAATGGCAGTCCGGAACGCGGTCTTGTCGTACGGGGAGGTTTCCGTTAGAGTGCGGGGGTCAAATGTTGAAGAAAGCATTGATACCGGTTCTGTTGATTCTGGCGGCCATTCTCCTGCTGGCGGGCGGAATGTATTGGTACGAGCAGGAATGGGGGCTGGATGGCCCTTGGCCGGGGGAAGAGTGAGTGAACAAATTAACATTCAATCCTTCGACAGGCTCAGGACAGGCGCTCAACTTTCAGAGAGAGAGAACCGGGGTACGGGGTTGGGGATCCATCTGAAAACTGATAACTGACTACTCTTCCCATGGCTTCACAAACCCCCAGCCGCCAATCCCAAGTTCCCATCGTGATCGCGCCGTCGATTCTGGCGGGCGACTTCGGGCAGTTCGCGCGGGAGGCGCAACGGGTCGAGCAGGGCGGGGGTGACTGGCTTCATTGCGACATCATGGACGGCCATTTCGTGCCGAACATTTCGTTCGGGCCCGACGTGGTCGCTTCGATTCATCGATCCACGAAACTGCCGTTGGACGTGCATCTGATGACCGAGCGGCCGGATCGGTTCGCGGAAGCGTTTGCGAAGGCCGGTGCGGCGCGTCTGACGATTCACCTCGAAGCGCTCGGCAACAAGAACCTCGGGACCGAAGGACGCGCCGTGTTCGAGCGAAGGTCGGACAGCAGTATTGAAGACACGTTGCTGGCCATCGAAAGTCACGGATGCCAGCGAGGGCTGGCGCTCAATCCGCTGACACCCGTCAGCGCGGTTGAGCCTTATCTGGACAAGATCGACCTGATTTTGCTGATGACGGTGTGGCCGGGGTTTGGCGGACAGCGATTTATGGAAGAAGTTGTGCCGAAGATGCGCGCGGCGCGGGCGCTGGTGCAACAGAACGGCCGTCCTATTTATATAGAGGTGGACGGCGGCATCGATGCGGCAACGGTCGGTGTTTGCGCTGAAGCGGGCGCGAATGCGTTCGTGGCCGGCACCTCGGTATTCCGTCACAAAACGATGGACCTGGCCGGGGCGATTCGGGAGCTGAGGGAAGGGGCGGGGGGATAAGGCAACGCTCAACGCTCAACGTTCAACTTTCAACTTCCAACGTTCAAGGAAGAGGACGGGAGCGAAGAGGGTGGAGCGGTTGACGAATCAACGTTCAATCCTTCGACAGGCTCAGGACAGGCGCTCAACGTTCAAGTGGGAAGAGGGAGGAACGGATGAACATCGAACTCCGTACACGACACGCGAGCGGGCGTCCAGCATTGAACCGGGAAAGAGCGGAAGGACGAATCAACGTTCAACGTTCAACGCTCAAGGGCCTGTTGCCCAAATCACTTTTTTCTTCCGGGATTTGAGTGAGTTCGTGTAGAAAGGGCGTGAGGAGGTTTCAGCCTAACATGATGGGGAATCAGCAATCGCAGGAGAGCCTTTTTT
>Ga0182027_10006624_pt1 | contig 17283 bp, 8 predicted proteins | sample 712E1DmetaG_FD_121300 | JGI IMG/M metagenome (GOLD analysis project Ga0182027, IMG submission 121300) | Permafrost microbial communities from Stordalen Mire, Sweden - 712E1D metaG (Illumina Assembly) | ecosystem: Environmental > Terrestrial > Soil > Wetlands > Permafrost | place: Sweden... | reverse complement strand
GCCCAGCTGCTCTCCCCAATCACCAGATATGCATGTACAATCGTCGCCCCTTTCGGGATGGTAATCCCGGTAAACCGGAACCAGTCGTTATACGGCGACCCCGGATTGCCCGCCTGCAGCCATGCCAGAGTGCTGTAAAAACCCCAGCTCCCCGTAAACCCGTCGTCCGCCCCTGTTGCCACCGATTTGACGATTTCCGTGGTCGCGGACTGCACCGTCACCGTTACCGTCCAGTTTTGTACCGTAATCCCGTCCTGGGCCGTCACCGCATATACCACCGGGCTCGTAAAGTTATTCGGCGTGGTGCCGCTTACCTGGCTGACGCTGCCCACTTTCACCGAGCTCACCCCGGCAGAAGTGGTAAAGGTCGCCACCAGCGCCGTGACATTGGTTCCGGCAGGTACCGTCACCCCGATTGTTCCGGCGGCGCTGTTAATCGCTGCCGCCCCCGTTTGTCCCGGCAGACTGTAGGCCGTGATTTGTGTTGCGCTGCTCGCGACCGCGGTCACCGTCACCGTCCAGTTCTGTACCGTGACCCCGTCCTGGGCCGTCACCGTATATACCACCGGGCTCGTAAAGTTATTCGGCGTGGTGCCGCTTACCTGAGTCACGCTGCCCACTTTCACCGAGCTCACCCCGGCAGAAGTGGTAAAAGTCCCCACCAGCGCCGTGACATTGGTTCCGGCAGGTACCGTCACCCCGATGGTTCCGGCGGTACTGTTAATCGCTGTTGTCCCGGTTTGTCCCGGCAAACTGTAGGCCGTAATTTGAGTCGCGCTGCTTAATGCGCCCTGTGAATAAATGATATCCAGTTTGGGCGGCGCCCCGCCCTCGAAGCTTTGCAGCAGGGCCTGGTTCGGACTCGTGCTCCCGTTGTTGTCCACCAGTATCTGTATCGCGCTGCCTGAAGTGTAACTGAAACTGTTCACCAGTTCCTGTATTACGGCGGCGATGTCCGGAGAATTGTGGTAGGCTCCGTCACTGTAGCCGCTGTTCCAGATCACATTAGCCGTCGTCCGCACCTTTGACGCCTCATTCGCGTTGCTTGTCGGCGCTGTGGGGCTGGCCGATTTTTCCGCGGATATCTTCAGGTTCGTCCCAACCGCCCAGCTGCTCTCCCCAATCACCAGATATGCATGTACAATCGTCGCCCCTTTCGGGATGGTAATCCCGGTAAACCGGAACCAGTCATTATACGGCGACCCCGGATTGCCCGCCTGCAGCCATCCCAGATTACTGTAAAAACCCCAGCTCCCCGTAAACCCGTCGTCCGCCCCGGTCGCCACCGATTTGATGATTTCCGTTGTCGCGGACTGTACCGTCACCGTCACCGTCCAGTTCTGTACCGTGACTCCGTCCTGGGCCGTCACCATATATACCACCGGGCTCGTAAAGTTATTCGGCGTGGTGCCGCTCACCTGGCTGACGCCGCCCACTTTCACCGAGCTCACTCCGGCGGAAGCGGTAAAAGTCGCTACCAAGGCGGTGACATTGGTTCCGGCAGGTACCGTCACCCCGATTGTTCCGGCGGCGCTGTTAATCGCCGCTATCCCGGTCTGTCCCGGCAGGTTGTAAGACGTAATTTGTGCGGCGCTGCTCAATGCTTCATTAACTGTAATAGTATAAGTGTCTTTCGTTGTTCCGTCCGGCGCGGTGACAATTATCATAATGGTGTTACTGCCTGCGTTGAGATTGATTACCCCGGATGCCTTGCCGCTTGTTACGGCGGCGCCGTTAACCGTGATTGTAGCTCCGGCCTGGCTTGCGGTCGGAGTGACCGTCACCGACGTTACCGAATTGGCAACATTGTCGGTATAGCCCGTTGTTCCTGACGCAAACACCGGCGTCAACGTCCCCGCACTGATTGTGAGGCTGCTCAGCGTGGCATCGGTGGGATTAGAGGTAATCTTCTCCTGCTGTGCCGCTCCGGTCAGTCCGGTTCCGGCAATTGTGATTGTCGGTGTGCCGGATACCGTATCTTTGTAATAAAATGCTGCGCTGTCGCTTCCTGCCGGAATTGTCACCGCCGAAATATTCGCCCAGGCGGTATTGCTTAACGAGAAAACTCCGGCGCCGGATGTCGAAGACAGATTGATTTGGGTATCGGTGCCGCAGTTGAACGGCTCGTTATTCGAATTCTGAGATTGGATTGTTATCTGATTCGAAATTGCCCCGGCTACGAGGGTTTGCGCAACCGAGGTAAATACAATCTGCGTTGCGCTGTTTTGTGTTGCCCCGCCCAAAGAAATCGCCGGCTCCGCCGCCGCGTATTGTCTGACCCGGATGTCCCCGAATCCCGAGTGGAACGGCCCATCCACACTGAATGTCAGGAAACCCAGCCCGGGGTAGGTGGGATAAGGCAAATCGGAATCGCTAACTGCCCCGCCAATCTGGACGCCGTTGACAAAAGTCGTCATTATGGTTGAGGCTCCGTTCGCCTGCACCTGTGCTTTAAAGTCATACCAGGTGTTAAGCGCCGTCTGGTATCCCAGCGGCGTAATCCCCAGGTTCGTCCACACAGTGTTGACCACCTTGTTTTCCACGACCTGATTGTATTTAAAATCCAGCAGCTGTTCGTATTTCCAGTTGACGTCCTGATATCTCGCGTTGAAGAAAATACTGCCGTTCTGGATAAAGGATTCGATGTCCGCTTCGGCGACATAATTGGCAGGGAAAGCTGTCAACCCTCCGCCGTTATCCGTTATCTGCGCGATGGGTTCGGACCGGTCGAGAGTGGTTGTGCTGGTATTATCCCCCGAAAATTCATACACCGGTCGCCCGTTTTCCATGGTGATTCCCTGACTTGACTGCCCGCCATCCCAGGCTAAAATATGGTCGTAAGTATAAACCGGGTCGCTGACATCATCCCCGAAGATAAACGTGGTATGGATGTTGCTGGTCGTGGCCGCCGCGCTGTTGGCATAATACATAAAGATTTTGGTTTGCCCCGAAGCGGCGATCGAAGGTACCATAACCCAGAACGTCGCGGACACGCCGGCGGTTTCGTTTGTCACCCAGTAATTCAGCACCGTCGCGTTATCCGCCGCCACGAACCGGATATCGCCGAAATCGCTGCGCATGTTGCTGTTATATGTTACCGGCACGCTTATCTGATAATTGCTCAACGCGGTGCCGGTCCCGCTGATATTGACATTGGCGCGGTAATTCCATGCCGCGTTCCACCAGCCGTTCGGATTAGCGCTCGCGGGCGGTGTCGTAAATGTCTGGTCGGCCCCGTACCCCGTTCCGTCGGCGGTTGCCAGTGCGCGGAAGTGGTATGTTGTCCCCGCTGCGATGCCGGTTATATTGGCGGTGAAAGCTCCGGTTGCAGATTTAGTTTGCAAGGGAGTGATGCTGCCGTAATCGGTCCCCAAACCCCACTCGAAGGCAACCTGGGCGCTCGTTTGTGCCGGGGAGCCGCCCATATTGTCCAGTGTCCCTTTCAAAGTTACGGCATTTGCCGCTGTGCTCGATGAAACGGTTGTGACGCCAGGCACGATTTTAAATGCCGCGGTTACGGTTAAATCCGTACTCATCGTCAGTGAATTGGAATTGGAAAAACCGTCGAGGCACCCGCCCCATCCGGTAAAAGTCCAACCCGCCGCCGGGACAGCGGTCAACTGCACACTCGCGAAATAGCTGTAAGTTGAAGCGGCGGAACTGGTGCCGGATAATAAGGTTTGATTTACGGTGCCGCTGCCGCTGACATTAACCGTTAATATATAATCTGTCTGGTCGTCGGCGGACATCGCCTGGGATTTTATAGTTGAGGATGAACCACCCTGTCCGCCGTCATTGCTGTCGGCAGCGCCGTTGGACGTCTGCGCCGGGGTCACGGTTACCGCCCAGTTTTTTTTCGTCGTCCCGTCCTGCGCCGTGATGGTGTAAGTTACCATGTTGGTAAAATTGTTTGGCGTTTTCCCGCTCACCTGCGGTACAGCCCCCACCGCGACAGCGGATACCCCGGAGGAAGTCGTAAAGGTCGCCACCAGCGCCGTAACACCGGTTCCCGAAGAAACTGTAACCCCGATTGTTCCTGCTTTAGCATTTATGGCCGCCGGTCCGGTCTCCCCCGGTACGCTGTAAGCAGTAAAATCAGCCGAGTTGCTGGCAGCCGCGGCCATCACCGGCTGTGCGGTCACCACAGACCAGCTTAATAACATCAGCGCTATCAAAAACGAGCTAAAAACTGTCAATGTTTTTCCGGCTTTTACCATCAATTTCTTTGTTTTTTGTTTTGAATTCTTCCATGAAAAAACTGAATGTTGGGGGTTTTTCATCGCTTCTCTCCTTCCTCAATTTCCTTCTTTGTGCCGCCGGTTAAATTATGCTGTAAAACAATAACACGGAATTCACCGTATCCTTGATTTTATTTTATTGACTTGAATCGGGATTTTTAATTCGTAGACCTACGTAATTAAAAAAAGAAAATTCGCCGGAAAAGTAAGTATTTTCCTAGTTGTCTGGGCACCGGAATAATGCAACGCGACGCGCCGTACTTTATCGCAGTATAGGAAAGACCAACTCTTTGATGTACAATAGGAATCATAATGGTATTTTCAGCCACTAAAAGCGCAATTTTCTTAAATCAAATATTTAAAAGGAGCTACTAATATGACAACGGTCAAACGTGTTTTTCAGGTGGACGGCAAGCCTTTCTTCCCCATCGGCGGCCAGGCCTGCAATTCCAGCGGCTATAACGCCGCAGAGGCCGAACAGGCTTTCAAAATTACCAAAATGATCAACGGTAATACCCTCGAAATTCCCGTTTATTGGGAACAGGTTGAACCGAAAGAGGGCAAATTCGATTTCACCGCCGTGGACGAACTGCTCGCCGGCGCCCGCCGCTACGAAACAAAACTTATCCTCTTGTGGTTCGCCTCCTGGAAAAACGGCAACATGGACTATGCTCCGAAATGGGTCAAAACTGATACCAAACGTTTCAAACGGGTCAAAGCCGAAAGCGGCAAGGATGTCTGGGACCTTTCCTCGCACTGCAAAGCTAATATGGAAGCTGATAAAAAGGCTTTTGTCGCGCTCTGCAAACACCTCAAAGCCAAGGACGGCGCCGAGCGGACCGTCATCGCCATCCAGATTGAAAACGAGCAGGGCATCATCGGCAGCGACCGCGATTACGGCCCCGAAGCCCAGGCCGAATTCGATAGTCCTGTCCCCCCCAAACTGGTCGCCGCGATGAAAAAAGCCGGCTGCGGCCGCATTTACGATATCTGGCAGCAGTCCGGCGCTAAAAAGTCCGGCACCTGGCCGGAAATGTTCGGCTGGCAGGCCGGGGAACTGATGACCGCCTGGAGCATCGCCTCTTACGTTGATAACATCGCCGCCGCTGCCAAAGCAGCTTACGACATCGTCCTTTACACCAACGTCTGGCTGATGGAGCAGCACGCCTGGGTCCGCGCCGGTGAATCCTATCCCTCCGGCGGCGGCGTCAGCAAAGTGCTGGATATCTACAAATGGTATACCCCGCACCTCGATTTTATCGCCCCGGATAATTACGAACTGGATGCGAAAGGGTTTGCCGAAGTCTGCGCCAATTATGCCCGCGAAGACAATCCTTTCTTCATGCCGGAAACCATCGGCGACGCGAACATGTTCCGTGCTATCGCCGACTATAATTGCCTCGGGAATTTCTTCTTCGGCGTCGAAGTACTGTGCACCCCGGAAGGTGAAGTCCGGCCGGAAAGGCAGACCACGATTGACAGCATCCGGTGCACTGCTGCCGCCGCTCCCCTATTGTTAAAATACCAGGGCAGCGGTAAAATTCATACCTTTATCCAGGAAGACAACGTCCCCACCTGGGAAAAAGAAATCGATGGTTTCTCCATACTGGCAGAATACGGCGATAAACGTACCCCGTGGTCCGGCAAGGATTGGCGCCACCGCTCCCCCAGCTGGATGCCCGTCCCGCAAGCTAAATTTAAGGCAGCTTACGGCTGGGTTATCCAGGCTCAAAAAAATGAGTTTTATTTTATCGGCGCGAATTGCCGCTTTTACCTGCGCCCGCAGCCGACTTTAGCAACCATCGGCTCTTCCATTACGGTGGGTGACAACTTCACCCAGAACTTCTCCTTCATCGTCAGTGTTGACGAAGGCCATATCGATAAAAACGGTGAGTTTGCTGTTGACCGCAAACGCAACGGCGATGAAATCGGCCGCCGCGGCTTCTGGGTCGAACCGGATATCCAGGTCCTGCGGGTCATCACCTGCGACTAATCTCGCTGGCCAAAAATATTCAGGGTAACTGTAAAGGGCGGGTGTATAACCCGCCCTTTACTCTTCATGGGCATCGCTCACCGGCTGTCTCCATACCGGCGAAGGCCGGTATCCATTCCCCCTTGTCATTGCGAGATTACGAAGTACTCGAAGCAATCTCAGGGCGGGGTATGTGCCCTCTCCATACCGGAGAAGGCTGGTATCTACTGGTTTGTTAGCATTGTAGTGTAGGCATCGCCCGCCAATCTCCACTCATAACTGAAAACCATTACTCATTTTGCAGTATAATTAAAAAGGCAAAAGTTAAATTAATATCAAGGAGCAATGAATATGCCGTTAACCGACCTTAAACCGCAGGCAATCCGCCGCACTCCCGAAGAACTTGTCAAACACATGAAATCCTTCAAACTCACTCCGAAATTCTCCGCCGGTGTCTGGTTTTTCACCCCCGGCGGTAACCGTTTCCATGTGCCCTACGGCAAAGAACGTTCCATCGCCGAAAGGCTGGAAATCGCCGCTACCCTTAAAGACTACGGCCTTGCCGGTATGGAAGCCCATTATCCCAACGAAGTCAATGAAGACAACCTCCACATCTGGCAGAAATTCGAAAAGGATTCCGGCATTAAGCTCATCGCCATTTGCCCCCTCCTTTTCCGCGACCAGACATTCGAATTCGGCTCGCTCTCCAGCCCGATTAAAGAAAAGCGGAAAGAAGCCATCGAATTATTCAAACGCGCCCTGCAGTTGAATAAAGTGATGAAAACCGATTTCGCTATTTGCTGGCCGGGCATCGACGGCTACGAAAACGGATTCGGTATCGATTTCACGGCCATGCGCCAGAGATTCGTCGAAGGTATGGCTGAAGCCATGGATGCCGTCCCCGGTGTGCGCGTTGCTTTCGAACCCAAGCCCTACGAACCCCGCGGCCATATCCTTTTCGGCAATACCGCCGAAGGTATGATTATGTGCCATCAGGTGCAGGATTTACTCAAAAATCCGGAAAATAAGAAAATCCTTGCCGGCGGCGACATCATAGTCGGTCTGAACCCGGAAATCGGCCACGTTTTAATGGCATTTGAAGACCTGCCTTATGCCTACAGCTGGCCGCTCTCCGAAGGACGCCTCGTCCATGTCCACCTCAACAGCCAGCCGCTCGGGAACTACGACCAGGACCTGAATGTCGGCACCATTTCACCGGAACTGCTTGACGGTATGATGTGGATCCTGAAAATGCACAGCTATCAGAGCTGGTTCGGCATTGATATCAACCCTGTCAGGATGCCGGTGGAAACCGCCATCAAGAATAATATCGATGCCGTAAAAGCATCCATCGACCGGATTAATGACATTGATGACGAGTCTGTCATCTGGGCCGCCAACAATCCGGATAAGGCCCGCGGCTGGATTGAAGCCTATCTCCTCCGCGCCCGCACCACTCACCCCGAAAAACTGGCGCCGTTACCCTCGCTAAAAAAATAAATTGCAGGATTAAGCCAGTACTATTCACTCGCTTTAAATTGGTTGAACTTTATCAAGAAAATGGGTGCATGTAGGGTCAGGTTTATAACCTGACCGCCCCGTATCTTCGCCATCTGGCAAAGGTGGCAAAAGTTACTAAAATCATACTCCAGGAAATAAGAGAAATATTATCAAAAGAGGCGGCGCTGCACAGCGCCGCCTCTTTTTTTTGTTCAGAAAGAATGGGTTTTTATTTATCCATGCCGGCGGTGTAAGCAGCCCGGATTACCTCGCCCGGCGTGGTGATGCCCAGTTTCACTTTATTCATGCCGTCATTCAGCATGGTCACCATGCCCTCTTTCAGCGCCTGGCCGCGTAATTCATCCGTCGTCGCCTGGTGGTAAAGCATCGTCTTCAGGGTGGTGCTCATCAACAGCACTTCGTAAATCCCGATGCGCCCCTGGTAGCCGGTGTAGGAGCACAGCTTGCACCCGATGCCGAACCGGAATTTGATCCGTCTTTCTCCGGTCTCCTCTTCGTAGGCAATCTGTTCCAGCGCGGTGGCCTCAATCTCATGCTGGCAATGCGGACACAACCGCCGCACCAGCCGCTGCGAGACGATTCCTACAACCGACGAAGCAATCATAAACGGTTCGATTTTCAAATCCACCAGCCGGGAAAGGACGCCGGCCGTGTCGCTGGCGTGTATCGAAGAAAGCACCACGTGCCCGGTCTGGGCCGCCTGCACGGCGATGTTAGCCGTCTCCCCGTCCCGGATTTCCCCGATGAAAATAATATCCGGGTCCAGCCGCAAAATTGACCGCAACCCGGTAGCAAACGTAATCCCCGCCTGCGGGTTCACCTGAATCTGGGTGATGTCCTTCAGCCGGTATTCCGCAGGGTCTTCGACGGTGATTATTTTCCGCTTCATGCTGTCCAGCGAATTCACCGAAGCATAAAGCGTGGTGGTCTTGCCGCTCCCCGTCGGGCCGCTGATGAGTATCATCCCGAAAGGTACTTTCAGCATCTTCTCATATTTATCCAGCGCTTCCGGCATGAAGCCGAGTTCGGACAGTTCAAACAGCGCCAGCGATTTATCCAGTATCCGCAGCACCGCCGTTTCTCCGTAAATCGTCGGCGTGGTGGAGACCCTGACATCCAGCGGCCGTCCCTTGACGGTGGTCGTAAACTGGCCGTCCTGCGGGCGCCGTGAATCGGCGATATTCATCCCCGCCAGCACTTTCGTTCGGGAAATTATTGCCCGGTGGATGTTGAGCGGCAGCGAAATCATGTCCTGGAGTTCGCCGTCAATGCGGTACCGCACCCGGAAACGGTTTTCCCCGGGCTCGAGATGGATATCGGATGCCCTGGCACGCCCCGCTCCTTCGATTATCGCATTGAGCGCTTCCACCACCGGTGTATAACTGGCAATTTTTGAAGCCAGGATTCCGTCGTCGATGCTGCCGGTAGGGATGTGAATGTGCGTAATCTGCCGTTCAATTTCGCTGTAATCACGGTAATTAAGGTCGATCGCGTCGCGGATTTCTTTTTTACCGGCAATCACCGGCTTAATCTGTTTCTGGCTGATGGTTGCCATTGATTCGCGCGCCAGCATGTTTGTCGGGTCTTCCATCGCCACTTCCAGCTCGTTGCCGGAAACCGCGAGCGGCACGGCGTTGTAACGTCTGGCGATGATTTCCGGAATCAGTCTCAAAGCATCCGGCAGACAAAATAACGGACCGCTTCTGGCTGCCGCCGGTTTCACCGCTTCGTCCGCATTCACCGGCGGGGCCGGTGCATTCGCGGTTTCACTATTTATCTGGCAAATCTGGATATGCTGCTGCGCCGCAAACTTGGCCGCTTCGGCATTTAGTTTGGATTTTACCGCCAGCACTTTGTAATCTGTGCCCGCATCGTAAGCCTTAGTATCGAAAAGGGACACCTGGTCCAGATTTATCCCGGCCGCGCCTTCCGGGAAATCAATCCCGATGCTGTAGCCGAAATTATCGATGTCGTGGTAACACAGGATATCGAACGTGTAATCGACGCCGGACCGGCCGGTTACCCGGGCTTTTTCCCGCACGCGGTAACCATGGCGGGTCAAAGACAAAGCTAATTGTTCCATGCTCTCGATATTGACGTTCTCTTTCGTTCCGGACTCCGGCGGATGGGCCGGCGCTTGCGCAAATGTGCCTATCTGCGCGATATCGAAGATTTTTATCCGCTTCTGCCGGGCCAGCGCCTTGATTTTATTATCTGTTTCTTCATCCACGACTAATATTCGCTGGTTGATGCCGGCGTCGTAGGCTTTATTGGAAAACTCGAAAATAATGTTCCCGATGCCGCTTTTCTGTCCGTTCAAGGCGAATGCGATGGCGATAATGTTGTGCACCAGGTATTCGTCGGCTTCTGCCAGCATGTCGAAAATATGCTCCACGCCGGACTGCCCGGTCACCTTCGCCGCTTTGGTTACCTGGTATCCCTGTTTCTTCAGATAGTTCGTTACTTCTTCTTCGATTATCAGACGGTCCGTGGGGAGCGATTTGTTTCTTTGCATTTGCCCGGCCAACCCTTTTGTTTCTTAACTAAATTTTTCAGGAACATCGTGATGATGAACTATTTACAATCAAACGCGTTTATCCATTTGCTGCACTAAATACAAGCCTTTTTTATTAGGCTGATTGTAACATTTACGCCGGTTCTCCGCAAGAAAAGAAGCTAATAAACAATATGCAGTAATGTATAGTGGGCACAGCCACCACTGATTACCATTGCGAGGAATCCGCCTCAGGCGGATGACGCGGCAATCTCCAAGAATATTAAATAACCATGATAAAATTGTTTTTTCCCTCGTTTGCAACTGACGGCTGACCGCTGAAAGCTGATTACCATTGCCTTGACAACCATCGGCGCTAGTAATATTATCGGTATCAGGCACTGACAGGAGGAAATTTTGAAATGATTACCACGATTAAACTGACCCCCAAGTTGATATTCGGCCCCGGCGCTTTGAATCAACTCACCGAAGAAGCCAAAGCCATCGGCCGCAAAAAATTAATGATTGTCACCTATCCCGATATCCGCAAAGCCGGACACCTGGACCGGGTGCTGAAGCTAGTCGCCGCGGCCGGCACCAATCCCATCGTTTTCGAGAAAGTGATGCCGAATCCCCGCGCCACGATGATTGACGAAGGCGCCGCACTGGCCCGCAAAGAAAAAGTTGATTTCATCATCGGTCTCGGCGGCGGCAGCGCCATGGATTCCGCCAAATGCATCGGCCTGGGCAGCACCGGCACCAAACCCATCTGGGATTATATCGGTTACATGGGCGCCGCGGACAACCCGCCGCTTTTCATTCAAATCCCCACCATGGCCGGCACCGGCTCCGAAATGAATGTCGCCGGCGTCATCACCGATTGGGAGAAAACCCACGAAAAGACTGCCATCGGCGTCCCCGACCTGCTCGCCCGCGTCGTTATCGTCGACCCCGAACTGACATTGACCGTGCCGAAGCGGCAGGTAGCCGCCGGCGGATTCGATATCCTGACACACCTCGCGGAATTTTATCTCACCGCGCCGGAAAATTCGTTCGTCAATGACGGCCTCAAAGAAACGATGATGAAAGCCGTCGTAAAATACCTGCCCATCGCCCTGGCGAAGCCGGATAACATGGAAGCCCGCATCCAGCTTTCCTGGGCCAGCAATGTCGCCATGTCCGGCCTGGCCAGAATCGGCGATAACTACGGCACGATGGCCTGTCACGGCATAGAAGAGGCGATGAGCGGCCGTTTCGATATTTGCCATGGCGAAGGCCTGGCCGCCATTTTCGCCGCCTGGATTCGCAACATCGAGCCTGCCCGCCGGGAACGCAACCTGATGTTCGCCCGCAACGTCTTCGGACGCACCGATTGCGACGGCGCTAAGGCTTTTGAGGATTGGCGGGACAGCGTCGGCATGAATTTGAAATTGCGCCAGATGGGTTTTGACCTGGCTTATGCCGACGAAGTCGGCGCAATCGCCCTGAAACAGCAGCGCACACAGATTAACCCGACCCCGCTCACGCCCAAATCCATCGGCGATATCTACCGCGCCTGCTACTAAACGAAAAACCGGCAACCACCCAAAAATAAAAAAAAAGAGACCCCGCCCTTACCGGCGGGGTCTCTTTTTCGATAACAATTGTTAAGTAATAGGTGCACAGGCATCTCTGATCTCAGTGCCCTACTCCAGTTGCGTCCAGCCCTTATCATCCTTATCGCCGATATTCAGCACTCCAAACAATATCGCAATACCTGCTACACCTGCGACTGATCCGATGATAGTTAAATAAATATATAAGTGAGCAAGAATATTAATAGTTAAACCTGCCGCCGCCAGAATACAATACCCCCAAAATCCCCATCTTTTCCACCGGAAAAGGGCAATGACGCAAATAATTCCTAACAGACTTGATCCTAAATCCGCCGCAGACCTCCACGCCGGTACCCTTGACATGGATTTCATAATACTCGCCTGGGCAACATATATCAATATTGTAAAAGCAAAGCCGACAAGCATCAAAATCAAATAAGCCGTGAGGCAGCCGTGCCTGTTCTTGGTTTTCGTTGCCGGGGTTCCCTTTGCATTGTTCGGCGGGATATTCTGCGTCTGTGTAATAAAAACCCCATCCTGACCTGCCGCCGGTTCCGGCGGCTTAAGTCTTTGCCCGCATTTGCCGCAATAATTCGGCTCGCCGCTTTGTTCAGCGCCGCATTTCGGGCAAAACATAGTTTAGTCCTGCTTGTCTCGTTTTTTGTGTTTCTTTTTTATTTGGCATTTGTGTTTTGGAATTTGTTATTTATTATCATACGTGTGTCTGACTATTCTTATCCTGTTTTTCCGTTTTTCCCTTCCGGCCGTTCATCCACAGTAACAACCGGGTAATCATCGCCCCGATTAATCCGCCGACTACCACCCCTCCCAGGACCGCAAAGGAAATTGTGATTACATTCCATTTCGCCAGGAACCCGCCCACTCCGGTCAGCACTCCGCCGACTAACACCCCGTAGAGTAACCCGATGAACACCTGCCGGTCGTTGTGCGTCTCCTCTGCCGACTTTTGTATTTTAACCTCATTAGCGGCAGCCTGCGCGTCGAACTGCCTTTTCATGTCGGTCTCTACCCTTCTCCGGTTGCCGTATGGGTCACCCCAGTGAAACCGCATCGCGGTGTGTCTGCCCTGAGTAAAATGTTGGCGATATTGACGGCTCATTTTTCCAACCTCCGGTGAGCAGCCCGCCCGCAGGATGCCTGCACCGCTCACTATCAGGAAATTATAGTCTTTTATGAATGTTCTGACAAGCGGTTAATATTTACCATTTTTCATTCCCGCCCTCTCCGATAATCCGGTCTGACCCACTATCGTTCAATCTGTAGGGTCAGGTTTCCCGAAGATACTCAGTCTTTGACTGATGTAGAACCTGACCGTCTTTTCTTCTTTTTTTATTAGTAATTTATATTTTGTTTGAAATTTGGCACTTGGGGCTTGGATTTTGCAAATTAAATGTGCTCTCATGTATCATTTTGTGTTATGAATATTCGTACGGATATGATTCTCTTTCTTGACAACCGGACGAATAAACTTTAAACTGAGACCAATTTATCGTATTAATCATAACTTACTCATTGTGATTGGACATGGTAATAAAAGATATGTAACCCGTCGTCAGGAGCAGAAACTTTGAAAAAATTATTTGTTCTACTGGTAACACTGGTTTTATGCGCTTCGACAATTGCCGGATGTTCCGCTCCGCCTAATAAAACCAGTTCGACCACCTCGTCACAGACTACAACGAACGCTTCCGGCTGGGTATCTCAGAAAAACCCCGGTTACTATCAAGGTTTGGAATTTGGAACTGTTTGGGGAACTTCTTCCTCCGATGTCTTCGCAGTCGGTAGACAAGGCACCATCATTCATTACAACGGCAAAATCTGGAGCACGATGACCAGCGGCACAACCGACGACATTCTGGGCGTTTGGGGCAGTTCTTCATCCAATGTTTATGCTATCGGTACCAATGGCATTATCCTGCATTATGACGGTAAAACCTGGAGCCCGATGGTGAGCAACACCGCCGTTTACTTTACCCGGATCTGGGGCAGTTCCTCCTCGGATATTTTCGCCGTGGCAACTCTGGGCGCGATTCAGCATTATGACGGTAAAACATGGAGCAATATGACCATTAGTGTTCCGGTCAATTGGTTCTATGATGTCTGGGGTACCTCTTCCTCGGACGTTTTCGCGGTTGGAGCGGGAGGTACGATTCTGCATTACGACGGCAAGGCATGGAGCAGTATGGCAAGCGGTACGACCAATGTGTTAGGTAGTATTTGGGGAGATTCCCCGTCTGACATTTTCGCCGTAGGACTTGGAGGTACAATCCTGCATTACGACGGCAGCACATGGAGCAATATAAACATCGGCACTACCGCTGCGCTGCTGGGCATCTGGGGAGATTCCGCTTCTGACATTTTCGTCGTCGGAGGTGGCGGTATCGTCCTGCATTACGACGGCAATGCCTGGAGTAGTTTGACTACCGGCACCACAACTGACTTTTTATGCGTCTGGGGCAGTTCTTCGTCTGATATTTTCGCGGGGGGAGCAGACGGCACCATATGGCATTACTCCGGAAACTAAAAATAAAAGAAAAAGCTTATTTTACGAGCCCTTCATTTCTGCTAAAATCTTATCAATTTAATTTACCGAGAAAACTAATGATTAAGCCAAAACATGCCAAACGCTTAAAAAAAAGCGAGTCATTTCTCATTATTACCAGGAATTTCCGCGTTTGCTGGATATGATGCTTACGTATTTCGTTATTGTCTTGGTACTGAGGCGGGTTTTCATCAATGAACCTATTAAACAATAAACATTTTAAAGCATTCGTGAAATGGTACGGCGATAGAATGGTTCAAATCGCTCAGCTAACTCCGCAGTCTATGCGTTGGCCGTCATCCCTGTATCCTTTTTATGATATCCGGCCGGCAGACCGTCAAGAACGCCGGGAACAATCCAGACGAAGAAAACCCAAATAAAACATATTCATGGAATGGCAACCGTCTGTTATTACCCGCTCGTATTTTCTTTACCTTTCATTTCTGTTATAATCCTGTAAATTTATCAACATCTTTATTTCCGTGACAGGTTTTATACCGGTAAAAATATTAGCGGCAGGAGCGAAAATACTGTGAAAAAGTTGCCCGTCCTGTTCCTGGTCCTGGTTCTTTGCGCTGCGGTTGTCGCCGGCTGTTCTGCTTCGTCCGCCGGTAGCGGCCCCGTCTGGAAATCTCAGAAAGACCCCGACACCAAGCGCCAGCCGCTGGCGTGTGTCTGGGGCAGTTCCGCAACCGATGTCTTCGCGGTCGGTGACGGCGGTACCATTATTCATTACAACGGTACAGCCTGGAGCAAAATGACCAGCGGCACCACGATTGACCTGATTGGCGTCTGGGGCAGTTCGGCGTCGGATGTTTTTGCCGTCGGCGACCTTGGAACGATTCTGCATTACGACGGCAGCGCCTGGAGCAAGATGACCGCGGGCACCAATGATGATATCGGCGGTGTCTGGGGCGCTTCCCCGTCCGATGTTTTCGCCTTAACCAACAGCGGCATCGTCCTGCATTACGACGGCACGACATGGAGCAGTATGACCGACAGCGCCACCAATTCCTTTACCGGCATCTGGGGCAGTTCCCCTACCGGCGTTTTCGCCGTGGGTGAGGAGGGTGCGATTCTGCATTACGACGGCACGGACTGGAACAGCGTCCCCGATACCACCACCGATTCCTTTACCGGGGTTTGGGGCAGTTCAGCATCGGATGTTTACGCGGTCGGGCTTTACGGCACCGCCATGCATTACGACGGCAGCACCTGGAGCAGCCTCACCGGCGTGGCCAGCAGCGATATTAACTTTTTCGGTGTCTGGGGCAGTTCTCCATCGGATGTCTATGTCGTCGGCAGCGCCGGCACTATCATGCATTACGACGGCACCACCTGGCGCGGCATGGCCAGCGCTACGTCCGGCGCCATCGGCAGTGTCTGGGGCAGTTCCGCGGCGGACGTTTTCGCGGTGGGCAATAACGGCCTCATCTTGCATTATTCGCAGCCGTAAGAACAATTGCGGTTGTCATCGCCACCCCGGTGTCCGTCCTTTTCTTATTCTATTGTTTATTCATATAGTACTTTTTACTTATTGACTTTTATTATTGATATTGATAAGATGACGATTTGACGAGTATTCGCTGTATTATTGGGGGCGCAAAATGACTAATGCCAATCCTCCTGACTCCCCTGCAGCAGGCGATAAAGGCACTGATATTTCTTCTGCTGGGGATTTAGCATATAAAGAATGGGATTCATGCCGTAGTGTTATCGCCACACTGGATGACCGTCTTACGGACCTGCGGAAATACGGCTTTACACCTGTCACCGCTTTGTTCGCGGTGACCGGCCTTATTAGCAAATTTATCGGAACTTCCGGCTTTATACTGACACCGGGTGTACAATTTGCAGTTTTTGTTGTCACATTACTATTGATTTTAACTCTGTTTATCATCGACGATATGTATGGCACGGAACAAAGGGCTGCCGAATTCCGGGCTAGAATCCTCGAGACACGCCTCAATTTAGAGCTCACTGAAACCACAGCATATTTGTATAAGCGCGACCACATGCGGACGTTTTTCAAATGGGTCTATGTAGCGTTCCTTTCAGGGGCGGCTGTATTGGGTTTCTGCGTTCTTGTTTCTACGTCTTCAGTTTCTCCTGTTGCAACAACCACTGTTACTTCATCCAGTAATACCACTGCTTCTGAAATCAGCAGTAATTCCACCACCAATATTTCATCTTCAAGCTCCGGCACCTCTATCACCAATCTCTCTTCCCCTGACTCTTCCATTACTACTGTGATTGTTTCTACCACTACACCTGCTGCTACAACAACGGTAAGTGCCACCACTTCTCCATCCCCGTCTGTAACCACCAGTACGTCCAGTAGCGCAACTTCCGTTACTCACTTTCCCGGCTCCTTCAACATCGGCTCCTTCCCGGTCGACTTTTCACTGCTGATTCTTGCGGCATGGTTTTTATCGGTGTTCTCATTATTTATGATTGATGAGCATTTTAAACCGCCCTCCAACGCACCCGACTGGACGATAAATCGAGTGGATTGTATTCAAGGCACTCCGGTAAGGATAACTTTAACTAACATCGGCATGAACATTTTGAAATATAAAAAAGGTGATGAAGCATGGAAGGTAGAATTAGAATCACGTAAGAAAATAAATAGGCCAAACAAGGGAACTATTGAGGAATTTAGTGATCAATTCAACCGTAGCGGCTTAATCAAACTGGGGCAGACTTGCGATTGGCTCTGGAACACAGAAGATATGGTTCCCGGCATATATCGGATTCTCGTAGCCATTCAAAATAAGCAGGGTTCTTTCACAAAGCCGGTGATTTCGCCTGAAGCGGATGCACCACGGAAGAAAAGTGTTGTGAAAACAAAATCCGGGGAAAAACTAATTCCTAATAACTTCAGGATATTAGAAGTTGTT
>Ga0182027_10006622_pt1 | contig 17285 bp, 18 predicted proteins | sample 712E1DmetaG_FD_121300 | JGI IMG/M metagenome (GOLD analysis project Ga0182027, IMG submission 121300) | Permafrost microbial communities from Stordalen Mire, Sweden - 712E1D metaG (Illumina Assembly) | ecosystem: Environmental > Terrestrial > Soil > Wetlands > Permafrost | place: Sweden... | reverse complement strand
GAAATGAGAACTTCTGGGGCTTTCCGGATCATAGTAGATGCTGCATGTCCGGTCCTGACGATTAGAAGCTGAGAATCAGATCGCGTTGTTGGAGAATTGGATGGGGAAACGGAAGAGGCGGTCAAGCTACGAATTCAATCACACCCAGACGACACTGCTGATGGCCTTGTTTGGAGGCGCATGTGCCTTCATCGCCGTTGAGACAACACTTCCGGACTTGATAGAGTCGTGGGGGCGTCAGATGAAGAAGCTCCCAGGATGGCAAGTTCATATGGGATCGGCGTGTAGTGGAATCATCACTTTCTTCATATTTCTATTCATTCTGGAAGCACTCGAAACAAGGTCCCGCATAACAGCGTGGCGATCGAGTGCACCGTGGTTGCCTCTAGTTGGGCTCACTTTGTTGGCAACAATCATCCATATCCCCTTATATATTGTGATCCTAGTAGGAACTATCTATGGTGTATGCGCCTACCGCCGAACTTCCAGCGTGCGTCGTTTGTCCGGCCTGTCATGAACGGAAGGAGCAGGAAGTGAATTCGGAACGATGGGCGCTTCGCAGGCTGGGAGGATACGACTCACGTGTCAACCGTTCCTGAGATGAACTCTCAAACAGTCGGTGGCTTATAAACGATAAGAGAGAATGCCATTGAAGTTTGTCGAATCTTCCTATTTGTTATCAACCCATTTGCCAGCCTGTGTATGTAATCCGATCTGTACCAGCCAAGCATGGGAGGCCCCTGCGGCCATCGGGAGAGACCGAAGAACCGGATACGCGGCCTGACGGGAGGGGGCAACCCCTATCCCTCGACTCGCGAATATTGCAGAAATTCCGGCCATTCGTCCGCCATCCGCTCTGATGAATACAGCGGCGTTCGCCAGTACTCATCCCGACGGCGCAACGAAGTGGCTTCAAATTCTCTGGTACCAGCATCAATGTCATTCCAATCATGCGAAGAGGATCGATCAAATTCGAGGAGTGCGCAACTGAGACGGCTCATCCTCGAATTCCAGCCTTCCATCCGCATTCTGAACGCCCTATCCATTGATGAGGTCTCGTTTATACAAGACGGCATTATTGTCTAAACACGGCGGTAATGCTCTTGAAGAGGCAGTGTATGGACTATCTGGTTAAGGTGGAAGCAGTGAACCGGAATTTCCCTCTGGATCACAGTTATGTGCGCGCACTCGACCGTGCCAGCCTGAATGTTTCGTCAGGAGAGTTTCTGGCCATAGCCGGCCCCAGCGGCAGTGGCAAATCCACGCTGCTGAATCTGATGGGTTGCATCGACAAGCCGACTGCGGGCCGCATCGTGCTGGATGGACAGGACACGTCGGCGCTCAAGCCGGAGCAGCTTACCGTGTTGCGCCGCGACAAGATCGGGTTCGTCTTTCAGGCCTTCAACCTGATCCCTGTGTTCACGGCAAGCGAAAACGTCGAGTTTCCACTGCTGGTGCAGGGTGTGGGCGCGCGCGAACGTGGCATGCGGGCCGCGGCCGCTCTTGAAAGCGTTGGCCTTGCATCCCGCGCCGGGCAGCGCCCCGACCTGCTTTCCGGCGGCGAGCGTCAGCGCGTTGCGGTGGCGCGGGCCATTGTGCATCGTCCCGCGCTGGTGCTGGCCGACGAGCCCACAGCCAACCTCGACACGCACAACGCCACCCAACTGATCGATCTGATGCGGGATCTCAACCACAGTCTTGGCCTCACTTTCATCTTTTCAACCCACGATCAGCGGTTGCTGGAACACACGCCCCGCATCGTTCGCCTTTGCGACGGGCAAGTAGTTTCAGACAGTGCCGCCGACGGAGGCAGTAATGGGTAAATTCCTGCTCCTGGCATTTCGCAACGTCTTCCGCAACCGCCGCCGAACAGTAATGACATTGTTGATGGTGGGCAGCGGCGTAGCCGGCCTGCTGATGGTCGGCGGCTTCTTCGCGTTCATGTTTCAGGGTCTCAGAGAAAGTACGATCCACAACGGCCTCGGCCACATCCAGATCTTTACCGCAGAGCACTTCAGCCGCGACGAGGTGCATGTGCTCGACACCGGCATCGACGACTGGCGCAAGATCGCTTCCTCGGTGCAATCCGCCGATCACGTGCGCGGCGTCGCGCCACGCATCGAGTTTTACGGAATGCTCTCGAACGGGGTCAAATCCTCCGTCTTCATGGGCAGCGCCGTCGACCCCGATGCTGAGCGCAATGTGGGCTTCTCGCCGCTTCTGGCTGCTGGGCGCGATCTCAACCAGAACTCCAGCGGCGACGCCGAGGCTCTGATTGGAACCGGCGTGGCACGATCGATGAACGTGAAGGTGGGTGACGGTCTCACCATCTTGGCCGTCACCGCCGATGGTGCGCTGAACGGCATCGACGTGCAGATCGTCGGCATTGTCAACAGCGGCTTCAAGGACATCGATGACCGCTACCTTCGTATTGCGCTGCCGGCGGCACAGCGTTTGCTGCAAAGCAGCCGCGTAACTAACCTGGTGGTGGGTCTTGATGCAACGGAGAATACTGACAAAGTTGCGGCCGAATTTGTACCGCGTCTAAATGGCCTCTCCCAGCCCATGGCTCTCAGAAAGTGGATCGACTTGGCTACCTATTACAAACAGGTGCGTACATTGTTCAGCGGCATATTCGTCTTCCTCGGCGTGATCGTTTTTGTCATGGTGCTGATGGCGACTGTGAACACGTTGCTGATGACTATGTTTGAGCGCACCCGCGAGATCGGCACCATGCTGGCAATGGGCACGCCCAGCGCATGGATTGTGGCGCTGTTCATGGTGGAGGCCACGGTTATGGGCATCCTGGGCGCAGCTGCGGGAGTGGTGGGTGGCAACCTGCTTGGCGTGCTGCTCAACGCCTCTGGGCTGCATCTTCCTCCGCCTCCGGGCACAACGATCGACATGCACTTCCGCGTTCTCCACGAACCCAGCCTGATGATCGGCTCGTCGCTGCTGGTGATTATCTCCCTGGTGCTGGCATCCATCGTTCCCGCGATCCGCGCATCGCGGCTGCAAATTGCGGAGGCTCTTGCCCATGTCTAGGATCAACTGCATACTGCGAGTCTTCCTGCTGATCTTTCTGATTGGCTTAGTCTTCACCTGTGTGCTGGTCGGACACGCCGCACCGGCAATGCCAGATGCGGAAGCCCTACTCAAGCGCTCAGATCTGTTTCGCAACGGCTGGGCCTCGTATGTGGTGCGCGTCAAGATCACCGACTACGAGTCGGGCAGGCCTGACGAGGAGCATCTCTACGAGGTCTCACAGAAGGGCGCCGACAAGACCTATGTGGACTTCTTGAGTTCGCGCGAAAAGGGCGAACACCTACTGATGCTGGGCGACGATATGTGGATATACTTGCCTGGCACCAGCCGCCCGGTGCGCATCACGCCCCTGGAACGGCTCAGCGGCGACGCCTCCAACGGCGATGTGGCGCGCACCAACTATGCCGCCGACTATTCGCCCGTCTACCTGCGCACTGAGAAAGTGGGCGTGGTAGAGTGCTACCTGCTTGAACTCACCTCCAAGCGAAAGGGTGCGACCTATCAACGCATTCTCTACTGGCTGCGAGTGCCGGATGCGCGTCCGGTGAGAGCCGAGTACTTTCTGACCTCTGGCAAGCAGATCAAGTCCGCCACCTTCGACGAGTTCGCGCCATACAACGGGAGAGAGTTGCTGCATCGTTTCACGCTTTACGACGAAATCCGGCACAACTCCCGCAGCGTCCTCGAATACTCCGGGGCGGCGCCGCGCTCACTGCCTGACAAGCTCTTCTATCAAGGCCGCTCGGACAAGTTTTAGCCATGGATAGCCGTCTTCTCATCTCGGCTCTTTTCATTCTGAGCGCTTGGATCGGCGCCCGTGCCCAGGATCCTCCGACTTCCGAGGAGACCCGCTTCAAGACGCGCTACTCAGTCTCGGTTATAGACGATGCAACTTTCTACGGTAATCGCACTCAGCCAGGGCCCGGCGTGCTGAACCAGGTGCTGCTCGAGCCTTCCTTCAGCCTCCATTACCGCGATCGTCTCACCATTTCTTCCAGCGTGATTGGTCTCGCAGGCACTTATTTCGATAACTACACTCAATTGCGCATAAAAGAGACTTATGCTGATCTATCTGCTGGGGACTTCGACATTACGCTGGGTCGCAAGATGGTGCGGTGGGGCACGGGCTATGCGTTTACCGCGGCCGGTGTGCTCGATCCGCCACGCATCGCCACCAATCCTACCGACCGGCTGAACGTGAACGAAGGCCGCGACATGATCAAGGGCGACTGGGTGCACGGACCGCACGCGATCTCGCTGGCCTGGTCCACTGCCGCTCTGGCCTCTGCCCAGACCAACATGCACGACACCACGGCTTTCCGGTATAACGTTCTGGTGCGCGGATTCGATACATCCTTGATCGCCGGTGACGATCGCGGCGCAGACACCTTTGGCGCGCTCACCTTCACGCGTGTCTTCGGCCAGGCCTTGGAAGTGCATGGCGAAGCCGTGTGGCGTGAGCAGGCCGCGGTGCTGCTGGGCGGCAAGTATTCCACTGGCTCCGGCATCACGTTTTTAGGCGAATTCTACTCGCCACCCAACATTCCGTACTATCGCGGTATGGGAGTCTCGACGTTTGCAGGCCGCCAGCATTACGCATTCCTGTACGCAGGCAAAGCGCGCCTGCGCGAACTTCCCGGCTGGAAGGAGTGGGGTCTGTCCGGCTCCGCGGTTACGAACCTCGACGATCGCAGCTACACAACCGTCTTCGACGCCAGTCGGTGGTTTGGAAATCACTTCTCTGCCTACCTTCATATGGAGACTCCGCGGGGTGGTAAAGCATCGCAGTACAGCTCGGCGCCATACACTACAGGCACATCGGTTGGGGTCCGCTTCCAGCTATGAATTGCGACGAGAAATCATCGACCACTGGTCAAGTGCAAGGTCAGCAGGCGTCGAAATACCGCTCGAATGCCCTAAAGGCACTCTGGATCGTCTCCGGCGCGACACTACTTATCTTCCTGATGTTTTTCTCCCAGGGTTTTGTCAGGCTTTTCGAGAGCGGACAGCGCCTGCTAAGCATATTCGTCTATTCCGTCTCCATCGCGCTCCCCTCTATGTGGTTAGTCACATTTCTCTCGGTGCGTTATACAGCTCGATTTCCCCGTATGATCGTTGCCATTCAGGCGGTCGCTTTCGTCTGCACGGCGTCCGCGGGCTGTCTTGTGGCGGACCTGATCCTGCGAGTCGCCGGCATCGTGCATCGTGGCGGAATTTGGATCGAGTATAAGGACAACCTTCCCTTCAGCGTCGTCATCACGCTTGCAATTGGGATGAGCGTGTCGACTTACGAGACTCTGCGGTACAAACTGCAGGCGGCCACTCTCGAGGCGCGCACGCGCCAGGTGGAGCAGGAGCGTGCTAATAAACTTCTAGCTGAAGCCAGGCTCTCGTCGCTCGAATCACGCATCCATCCCCATTTTCTCTTCAACACACTCAACTCCATCGCCGCGATGATCCCCACTGACCCCAGGCGCGCTGAAGACACAGTGGGCAAGCTGGCCTCTCTCCTGCGCTTTTCGCTGAATGCACACCACAGCGGCCTTGTCCCGCTGGCGCAGGAACTCAAGATTGTGCGCGAATACCTTGAGATCGAGTCCACGCGTTTCGGCTCGCGCCTGCGCTATGAGATCCTCGTTCCAAATGCTCTCGATTCTGTTCTGGTTCCTCCGCTCGCGCTACAAACCATTGTCGAGAACTCAGTAAAACACGTGGTTGCGCAGCGTTCTGAAGGCGCATCGATTCAAATCACCGGAGCGATGGAGCCGGATCGAATCCGCCTGGAAGTCATTGACGACGGACCAGGATTCTCACTCGCCGCCATCGAGCCGGAGCACGGTCTCGGCAATCTTGCCGCGCGACTCGACCTTCTTTTCGGCAGCGCGGGCGGGCTCGATGTGACGCGCGAAAATGAGAAAACGATCGTCCACATGTCGTTCCCCGCTGAATTGTGAGGCACCATGGAAACCGCTCCGCTGCGTGCGTATCTCGTAGACGACGAACCCCTGGCCATTGAGCGCCTTGGGCGGCTGCTGGCCCCTTACGATTGCTTGCGCATCGCCGGCAGCGCTACGGATCCCGCGCAGGCGTTGGAGTTCCTAAACGGCGCGAAAGATGTAGACGTGCTCTTCCTGGACATCCAGATGCCCGGCATGAATGGCTTTGAGCTGCTCTCGCGACTCGCCGTTCAGCCCTTCGTCATCTTCACCACCGCCTACGACCAATACGCGCTACGGGCGTTCGAGGTCAACTCCATTGACTACCTGCTCAAGCCCATCGAGACGGAGCAGTTGGAGCGCGCGCTCGCAAAGCTTGGGCGGCTGAGGCCGGTCGTCAAGTCTGACTGGCAGCAGAGCCCCGATCTCCCGGCCGTGCTGAAGGAACTGGCCGCCTCGTTGCTCGGACTGCGAGCCGATTACCCGCGCCGTGTTGCCTCCCGCGTGGGGGAACGCATCTCCTTCCTTGACCTTGATGCCGTAACGCACTTTGCAGCTCGAGACAAACTTACTTTCGCTACTGTCAACGGCCGCGAACACTGCGTCGATCAGACCATCGCCGATCTCGAGGTAAAGCTGGACCCTGGCAAGTTCCTGCGCATCCATCGCGCCGTTCTCCTGAACCTGGATTGGGTCCACGAAGTGAAAGTCTCATTTGCAGGGAAGATAATTGTCTCATTGAAAGACGAGCGGGGCACAAAGCTGCCGGTCGCGCGCGATCGGGTGCGCTTGCTCAGGTCACGAATGGAATTTTGATCTTCTAGTGATGAAGTCGCGACCCAAGTTCAACTTGAGTCAAAGCTTTCAATGCGCCAGCATGTACTGCGCGGATGGTCGCAACCAGTTCGTCTGCCGCCATTCCATTTAACAAGTAAGTCTGTGCGCCAGCTTCGAGGGCGAGAGGAAGGTCCTCATCGTCCTCAAAAGTGGTGAGGACAATGATTCGGGCCCTTGGTGATTCCAGAAGGATGCATTTAATGACTTCCACACCCAGTCGCCCGGGAATGCGCAAATCGATCAGCGTAATATCAGGGTGGTTCTTGTGAAACTGTTCAATAGCTTCTTGTCCATTGGCAGCTTCTCCCACCACCTCCAGACCGGCGATCATTTCCAAGAGTTCCACCAGCCCCTTGCGGATCACATAGTTGGCTTCCACGACGAGGATTTCAATTTGTCCCGCAGTCACATTTGCTCCCTCAACTCGAATCGAGCCTTGAGCCTGAGTTAAGGTCGACACTCGTGTCATGGCGAACCTCGTTCGAAGTTAAGAAGCAAGGCAGAAACGACCCACCAACAGAGCGCTACCAGAGCAACTTCAAGCAAATTCAAACTCCCTTGATGGACCTGCCGTCGTGATCTTGCCGAAGATTGTATCCGACATGTTGCTGTCGGAATTAAGAATCTGCGCATGATTAAACTTGTTCAACGCATCGGACTGCGGCGGATCTCAGGCGTATAAACGTTGCCTCCACCTTTGTGACCGGCGACAACATGAGCCTGATGCAGACAAGCGCTCAAGATTCTTGTCGGAGAGTCGACGTGAAAAGCGTACGCCGGCAGCGTTTCGCACACATCGGGACAACGATAGAGTTCAGCGTCAACCGTAAGTAGCAGTAAGAAAGTGATTTGGCACACACATACCTTTCGCGAAGCAGTGTGATCGGCCCGTCATGAAACACCTATAGCATTTCTCCTGTTACCGTAGAGTGGATTTCTTCGATTCCACGTTCCCAGGTCCCCAAATGCGAGGGACCTGGGGCACCCAAAACTCTATATCAAAGGGAGAAATGCTTTAATTCAACAGTCGCCTGGTGTTGATTCATTGGCGATAAGAGTCTGGCAGACGCTAGAGGGCGCCTCTAGGAATGAAAGTCCACTATCGTCCTATCGTTTTTTCAGCGATTTATCAGACAGTCTTTCAACTGTCTTTCTAATAGATGTATATTACATCTAGTACCGGGGGGACAAATGAGTATCCCGGCGCACTTTACGGTCGTCTAAGGAAAGGAGGAGCTTGATGAGCAAAATTGGAGTGATGATGTCAGCCGATCACGCTGATGGACAGATGTCGTCGCATTTTGGCAAAGCCGAATGGATTATGGTCGCGGACACTGAGAATCCGACCCTTGAGTTTGTGAAGAATACTGGGTTGAACGGCAAGACTGTTGTCGAGATTGTGATTCGCCAGGATTGTACCGACGTGATTCTCACGGACATCGGCGACGGCGCCTTGGGGCATTTGCAGGCGGCTCACATCCGCGCCTGGGCTGCGCCCGAGCCAGTCGTCGGAAGCGAAGCACTCTGGATGTTCAGGGAGGGTCAATTACCTCCTGTGCCTCCTGTGCGCACGACGGCTAGACCGGAGGCGCACAAGGGGTGTTGCTGCTCCAGCCAAGCGGGATCTGAAACTGCCGCCTGTTGTCGGAACTAATCGGCCAGAGTCCCCGCCAGAGCAACTCGCTGAGCCAACCGGTAGGGCAGCCAGGCCGCGTCGCATCCTGCTCGCGGTGGCAGGAAGGGTTTTGTTCAATGGCTTGCGAGCGGCACTTTCGGCACGGTTTGAGAGGAAGATTCCAGTGAAGACGATGCGGTACCTGATTGTACTTCTGGCTATGGTAGGGGTAGTAGTTTCCATACTGGCTTTGCGCGTACATTACTCGACCGCAACCGAGCCCTGTTCCATCAACGAAAAATGGGATTGCGGCATAGTGAACCACAGCCGCTTTGCTGAGATCTACCACATACCTGTAGCCTCACTGGGCATTGCGGGCTACCTGGCGCTGGCGGGATTGGCACTGGCACGGCGGCGAATTCTTGTGGCAGTCGCAGCCATCGTCGGGCTGGGCTTTGCGCTCTATCTGACCCACATTGAAAAAGACGTCCTCATGGTGTGGTGCCTGTATTGCGTCATCTCGCAGGGAATTATCGCTCTCACAACGGTACTCTCCCTGGGGTGGGTAGCTGCAGACCGGATCGGCCGTAAGCACGCATCGGACCGGGTGTAATTGCCTGGCAATCCACCGCGCCATCACCTAAGAAGGGAAAGGGCCGTCTCCACCTTTCGGTGGATGTTAATTACACCTAACCAGGCGTAATCTTACCTTTCCCCGGAATTGGAGTGCATAGGGTGCACCAGAGTTGGCACGAACGATTTGCCGAAACTCCTGATGTTCTGAAGAGCGCCTTGCACCAGCAGACTGTCATACCGGTGCTGGACCTTGAGATCGGCAGCAACGAATTCATTACCATGGCCGGACCTTGCTCAGTTGAAACTGAATTCCAGCTGATGGCCACCGCCAACCATGTCCGTCGCGCCGGCGCCCGCATTCTGCGCGGTGGCGCCTTCAAGCCGCGCAGTTCTCCCTATGCATTTCAGGGACATGGCCTTGAGGGTCTCAAGATGTTGGCCCGTGCGCGCGAAGAGAGTGGTCTGGCTATCGTGACCGAGGTCATGTCGGAGGACGACGTTTCCATGGTCGCCCAGTATGCCGACATTCTGCAGATCGGCACACGCAACATGGAGAACTACTCGCTTCTTGAGGCGGCAGCACGTTCCGGCCTGCCGATACTCTTGAAGCGCGGTATGGCTGCTACGATACACGCAATTGAACTCGGGACTGAGCAACGACGTCGTCTACGGAGTATCTGTGGAAGGCGAGAATGTGTGGGTGGCGACGGCGGCAGGCGCCTGCCGTCTCGATCTTCAAACCGATCAGTGGACGCTCTACAACGAACGCAACACACCCATGATCGAGATATGGGTGTACGGGGTCTCTGCGACCCCAAGCAAGGTCTACTACGCCGTGTGGGGCAGCGGCATCCTGGAATACGACCAGAAAACCGGACGCTGGGATAAATATGAGGATCCTGACGGTGAAACCGAGATGGTGCTCTTCAAGGATCAGGGCCTCATCCACGAGATCACGACATCCGTCAGCTATGTGGATAACATCCTGTGGGCGGCCACCTACTTCGGCGACAGCCGGTACGATGGCCGCTACTGGCACAACTTTTTGACGAAAGACAGTGGACTTCCCTCGAACTTTACCAACTTCATTAAGGGCGTGGATGCCCAGCGCGCCTGGTTCTGCACCGACAAGGGGCTAGCCTACTACGACGGCGTCAACTGGGCCGTCTATCGTCCCTCGCTCAAAGACGGCAAGCCGGAGATGACAATCCGCGACGCCGATGGCAACGTTACGCCGGTCGCGGTTACCACTGCGCCGGCCCACAACTACATTCTCGGCATTGACTTTCAAGGCAGCGACATATGGGTCGCCACCGCGAAGGGCTTGAGCCACGGAATTCGCCAAAAACAGTAATCAAAAAAGGAGAAACGCAATCATGAATGCATTTGCAGATATTCTGGAAGCCATCGGACACGCACCGATCGAGAAGCGCGCCATGACCAATTACGGCGTACTCAACGAAGCGTATTGCTATGCAAAGCCGAGTTCGTTCTCGCGCGGCATGAGGATCGATATTGGCAACGTCACCATTCTGCTGATCTCCGGCACGGCTTCGATCGACGAATCCGGCAAGAGTGTCCACATCGGCGACTTCCCGGCCCAACTCCGGCGTACGTTTGACAACATCACCGGCCTGTTGAACAGCGAAGGCGCCACCTGGCACAACATTGTGCGCACCAGTTGCTATCTGCGCGACATCGAGCGCGATTACGACGTTTTCAATGCGGGCCGCACGGCTTTCTTCAAAGAGCAGGGTCTTGATCCTCTGCCTGCATCCACCGGCATTCAGGCAATTCTGTGCCGGCCGGAACTGCTTATCGAGATCGAGGCCATCGCCATGTTCCGAACAGATAAGGCCGCGGAAAACAGCAAGGAGTAGTTGTCATGCGCAAGGGATTGTTGTTGGTTGCGGCCTGCATCTGGGCCGCGGCCGCCACATCGAGTGCCGCGGCTCAGAGCATGGGTGTATGTGAGTGTGGCGCGCATCCGCCTGGCCCGCCGAAGGACCGGGTAGTTGCGCCCTATGCGGGGGAGCCGGAAGATTTGACCCCTTACGCCAAGTTTGCGTCGCCATATGACTTCAACTACACACATCCCAACATCTATTCCGGAGCGGCACGGGACGTTCCTGAGCCCAAGAACGTAACTGAGGTGCGGATCGGCTACTTCGGGCCCATCGAACATAACCCGGAACAGGTTTTTGGATTGCGCATGCTGCACGGCGCGCAGTTGGCTGTAGAAGAGGCCAATGCCCGCGGCGGCTACGGGGGCAAGCCGTTCAAGTTGATGTTGCACAATGACTACGACAACTGGCAGGCGAAGACCGTCTACGGAGAGGAGCGGCCCACAGACCCCACGATTTGGGGATCTGCCTCGAACGAAGTAGTCAAGATGGTCTACGATGACCATGACTGGGCGATCTTTGGCTCCATCAGCTCCGAGTCCACCCACATTGCCTTGCGCATGGCCCTACGTACCGAGATTTCCATCGTCAACTCGGCCTCCACCGATCCCACCATCCCAGAAACCTACATCCCGTGGTACTTCATCGATCTGCAGGACGACCGGGTGCAGGATCTGACGTTGGCACGTCGTATATTCACTGAGCTCGGCCTGAAGCGCGTGGCGATTCTCAGGGTGAACAATCGCTATGGGCGCTTTGGCGTGATCAAACTACGCGACGCCTCGCGGCGGCTGGGACACCCGATCGTCATCGAGCAGAAGTACATGCCAGGCGACACGGAGTTTACAAAGCAGTTGAGTGTGATTCGCTCCTCGAGGGCCGATGCCATTGTGCTCTGGGCCGACGAGGCTCAAGCGGCTGAAATCCTCAAGGAAATGCACGCTGCCGGGATGAAGCAGCGCGTTTTTGGTTCCTACCGCACGCTGGGGCCCACGTTGCTGGCCAAAGCTGGCCCTGCGGCTGAGGGTTTCGAGGCCGTGTTTCCCTACGATCCCACCCGGCAAGACCCGCGCTGGCTCGACTTCAATCGCCGCTTTGAAAACCGCTTCCACGAGAAGCCGGAGCAGTTTGCGTCGCTGGCCCATGACGCGATGAACGCTCTGCTCGACTCCATCTGCAAGGCCGGCCTCAATCGTGCTCGCATTCACGACGCGCTTGCCAATATTGTTGACTACGAAGGCGTAACCGGCCACATGGTCTTCGATCCCAATCAGAAGAACGTAGCGCCCATGTACCTGGGTATGGTGCACAATGGCGCGATCACTTATCGCGTTGCGACGATGAAGAAAATGCCTCCTCCTGAAAAACCGAGAATTGCGCCGCAAGCACCTCCTGCCGCGCAAGTAGAACCCGCCGCACCGCAGGCGCCGTACGCGCGCGTGGGCGAGGATGGCGTGGACTATGCCGGCCCGCATCGCGACAACGTGCCAGCGGGGCCTGTGCGAGTTGTTCTCTTCGGGCCAAAGGCGGCCCAGGTCGCACAGTCGCCGGAGGTCCAGGCGGAGTTGTCTGGCGGCGCGGCAAAAGGGCAGGCGTGGAAGCTATTGCCCGTAGCAAGCGATCAGAATTGGGGTGCGGCTTCTACCCAACTGGTTCACGCGCTCATGGACGAGCACGCGCTCGCGATCGTGGCGCTCGATCGCGACGCTGCTCACCTGGCCGAGCAACTGGCGTTGAAAACCTTTGTGCCGGTGATTGCCCTGAGTAGCGACAAGAAGCTCACCTCTACGAATGTTCCGTGGATATTCCGCCTGCCTCCGGAGACAACTCCGGCAGCGGCGCTGCACCTGCTCAAAGCCGCCGCCGTCAGCAGCGGAGCAAATTCCGAACAGCTAAGGGACGTGCTGGCTTCAGGAGACGATATTTCCGGAGCCGCTTTCCTGCCGACCGGAGAGCCGCGCGGACAGTAGGAGCTTGAAGATGCCATGATCAAGACGACGCAGTGCAGTCCACGGTGAAAGGTCACAGACTGCACGCGCTTCACAGCGCAGAAACACTTTCAAGTCTCTAGCTCAAGGAGGAGCGAGCACCATGACAAGAAATGTTGGTGGAATCGACCGCGTCTTGCGGATTGTTGTAGGGCTGGCCATGATCGGCGCAATCGTGTTTCACCTGCTGCCAATTTGGGGCTGGATCGGGGTAGTCCCTCTCGCAACTGGTTTGATCGGATGGTGCCCGGCCTACCTGCCATTCGGCATTAAGACTTGTAAGCCGGCCAGATAACCGGCCACGCCCATTCTTGCCTGGGTCGAGAGCAAACGAGAGACCTGTCTTGGGACCGCTACAGGTGAATCCAGCCGGAACGGATCAATGCCAGCGATCCCACCGCGACGAAGAGCCAGAGAAGAATTCCCTGAAGAAATGGTCGAACTCCGACTTCACGGAGCGTCTTCATGGAGAGCCCGGCTCCAATCAGGTAAAGCGTGACGGTCAGGCCGATGCCCCCAAGGTGCTTGAGCACTGGATACGCTGGCTGGAAGATGTGAACGTAGGTGTTGGCGACCGCCGCGAGGCAGAAGAAGAGAATGAACCAGGGCCATTGAATGCGCGCCTTGCTCTTGTTTGCCATTGCGGTTCCAACGGAAAGCGGTACGATCCATAAAGCGCGGGCTAATTTGACGGTAGTGCCGACGGTAAGAGCCACTGCTCCGTACTTTGCTGTCGCGCCGACGACGGAACTTATGTCATGAATGGCTAGTGCTGCCCAAAGACCAAACTGCGGCTGAGTCATATGCAGGGCCGTCCCGATCACGGGGAATGTGAGCAATGCAATGGAGTTCAGCACGAAAACAGTTCCGAGCGAGACGGCAATCTCTTCCTGGCTCGCATTGGTGATTGGGGCAATCGCGGCAATGGCGCTGCCGCCGCAGATGGCTGTGCCGGCCGAGATGAGATAGGAGATTCTCTGTTTCACCTGCAAGAGTCGTCCCAACCCCCAACCCAGGAGCAATGCGATGCTGATGCTGCCCGCGGTATAGATGAACCCTGAGCGCCCCGCTTGCATGACCTGCTGCAAATCCATACCGAACCCAAGGCCGACTACGGAGGCCTGGAGGAGGAGTTTGGATAGTTTCTTTGCCTCCACATGAAACGGATGTAGAAATGAGAACCCATAGATGAGGCCACCGGCCAGCGCCACCGGCGGTGACACAAGACCGCTGGCGGCGAGGATCAACCCAATGAAGAATATGTTCTTGGACATGAAACAAGTGTCGCTCACCCCTGTACCCGTGTCCAAGCAGAAGTACTGATGCCCCATTTGCGCTTCTAATGGGTCCCAGTAGTTCTTGGCGGTTTAGTCCGCAGAAGGCCTCTACGCATACCTGCACGTGCAATTAGGAATCTGTGAAATTCTGCGGCCAGGCCGGGCTGCTCGGGGCCAGATGCGAACGCAACAAAAAACTCGCGCTTGATCCGCAGTCCTTCTACATCGACAATCTTGAAGCTGTTATCGAGCCTCATGTCTTTGGCTATCGCCCAACGAGAGACGAACCCGATTCCCAGGCCTGCTTCTACCGCCGATTTGATAGCCTCGGTTGAATCCAGCTCCATGACAATGTGCAACGAGCTGCGTTTGACGCCTTGCCGCGCAAGCGCCATCTCGATGACCTGCCGTGTGCCGGATCCGCGCTCCCGCATAAGCAGTGGCGTAGCGACCAATTCGGTACAGGAGATCACCTTACGCTCGACCAACTCATGCGCGGTGGATACGATCAAGACCAGTTCATCTTCGAGAAACGGCTCAGTCTTGACATCGCGACTCCGTGCAGGTCCCTCGATGAATCCCAGCGCAATCTTCTGCTTCTCGATAGCATTTACGATGTGTTCGGTATTGCCGCTGATCAGGGTAGGGTGAACGCGGGGATGTTCGCGCTTGAACTCGCCCAGAATTCGGGGCAACACATACTGAGCGATCGTTGTGGAAGCACCCAGGGCGAGCTGGCCCGCGTGCTCACCGCTGAGCGCGGCAATGTCTCGTTCAGCCTGAATGAGAAGCGCGCTAACCTGCTTCGAATATCGGAGAAGAACACGGCCGGCCTCTGTCAGGGTAATGTGCGCCCCGGTGCGATCGAAGAGTTGAACCCCAAGGTCCTCTTCAAGCGCCTTTATCTGAAGGCTGACTGCCGGTTGCGTAAGGTACAGCTCCTCTGCAGCCTTCCTAAAGCTTTGCTTTTCGGAAACTGTACTGAAGACTAAAACGCGGAAGTTTTCGAGGCTTGCCATCGGATTTTGACCTATCCCTGATTGGTGCCAGGCTTACTTTGAAAGTGAGCGGCCTCTCCGCGGGGAGAAGGGTACGCAACAAAGATCACGTTCCTTGCAGTGAACGGAGAGCCAGTCTGAAAGGCTCTCCAATAAGGATGTCACATATCCACCGGCGCGAACGGATAGTGGACGTGATTGCGGCCCAGGGCTCAAGGGATGCTCGCATTTCGAGAATCGGCTCTGGGCGCTATCCCTGCTTAAGTGCTGCCTCGCCCACGACCAGCTCAATCTCGATCTCCGGCGGATTCAGGAGCGTGTTGTGAACCAGGCAATGGTGCACGGAACGCATGACTCCCTGCTCCTGCTCTTCAGTGAGCGCAACCGGACAGGATACATGAATGCGGAAATTGCCGATGCGGGCAGGCTGCTTGAGCTTCTCGGCGGTCACAGAAACTTCCACGCCACGGTCATCGAGGTCGCGGGTCCTGAGATATTGCACCGCATAGAAAGCCGCGCAGGAGCCCAGCGATGCGAGCAGAAACTCAGGAGGCGTCATTCCGCTGCCCGTGCCCCCGTTCTCTGACGGCTGATCACAAATAATAGAATGCGACCGCGAATGAATTGCGAATTTAACCTGATCGAGATGCGTAATCTTTACTTCCATGGTGTCTCTCCTCTTCATTAGAAGAAAGACACAACAGAGGTAATTCGTTACAAAACCGCAGATGTTTATTTTGTGGCCGGCAGAATCAACATACGCAGGTATTCGCGCGTGAGGATGGCGCGCAATCGGGGTGCGACAGCAGAGTCACAGGGGATCTCGAGGGAGCGGCAGCGGTCGATGGCTTCACGCAGGTCACGCAGAAACGCCACGCAGGACGGGCATGCCTCGATATGTCCCCGCATCTGGTCGCACGTAACGGGCTCCACCCTTCCGTCCAGGTATTCAGAGAGGTTGGCAAACAAATCGCGGCATTCATCGGGACGTCGCCCATTCTTGGATACTGTGCCTTTGGGCCTTTTCGCGAGCGATCGGGCGTTATCAGAATCCCTGGGAGTGCCACTCAGGAGTTGGTTCATCTCCTTACGCACACTCAAACGAGCCCGATGAAGACGAATGCGTACGGTCCCCTGCTGCAGATCGAGAATCTGAGCGACCTGTTCGGTGCTCAACTCCTCCATATCATGGAGCACTAGAACGATTCGCAAGGGTGCCGGAATGCGCAGAATCGCCTGATGGAGCAGATGATGTTGCTCGGCATAAAGCAGGTTGCCTTCCGGGCCCTTTCCGGCATCCCTGAGCAATAACCCCAACTCTTCGTCGGTCGGCATCAGCTCATCGAGCGAAAGTATATTCGCAGGGGCATGAGAAGGCTTGCGGCGCATGCGCCAGCAGCGGTTTCGAGTGACGGTGTAAAGCCAGACGGCAAGTTCCTGCGGGTCCTTTATCTTGGCCAGATGCTCGAGGGAACGGAAGAGCACCTCTTGCATAGTGTCTTCGGCATCCTCAGGATGCCCGCAGACCTTCATGCTGAACGAATAGACGGTATTCTGAAGCAACCCGATGGCCTCTTCGACAGCTTCAGGGGTGTTGAGGCGCAATAAATCTGTGGCTCTGATCAGTTCAGGTCGCATGGGGTAACCGGCTTCAATATGAGTATAGCCTTGAGCGGGTAAGACGGCCGATGTTCCGGACCCTTTGCCGACGCGGCATTCAAGTCCCCCAAAACTGAATCACTTCAAGGATTGGCTCGCCGGAAGAGCGGACTTCATTGAGGCCTCAATCATTTCGAGACAGATTGGAGAGACCTTCTGCAACCATCCCCGTCCTCCATTGCCTGCAGGTTTCGAGTCTGCATCAATCCACGCGCGCAGTAATGCCACGGCAAGGCCCATTGCGGCGCCTGGACGGCTTTCCTCAAGGAGAAACATCTGGCGATACACCTCGTCCTTGATGCGTTCGCCCCGAACGTATCGCGAACCAGAGTGCCGACCAATAGTGTTTCGCGCCGTCATTGCAAATCCTCGCCGAGCCATAGTTCCCGATCGTCGGCCCTACTTGCGCCCGCTGCAACCAGCATCCTTCATACCCATGGCGCGGAAGAT
>Ga0182027_10006619_pt1 | contig 17289 bp, 14 predicted proteins | sample 712E1DmetaG_FD_121300 | JGI IMG/M metagenome (GOLD analysis project Ga0182027, IMG submission 121300) | Permafrost microbial communities from Stordalen Mire, Sweden - 712E1D metaG (Illumina Assembly) | ecosystem: Environmental > Terrestrial > Soil > Wetlands > Permafrost | place: Sweden... | reverse complement strand
TGCTGCCGTTAGTGCTTTAAATGAGCAGGGCACCGATTTATACAACAAAGGGAGTTTCGGTAAATCAATTGAAACATCTGAAAAAGTGCTTGCCCTTGATCCTGACAACCTGGTTGCATGGAACAATAAGGGTTTATGCCTGTATTCGATGGGTAAATACAATGCAGCCATTGACTGTTATGATAAAGCTTCCGGAATTGATCCAAAAAACGATCAGGTTTGGTTCAATAAAGGAATTGTCTATTATGCCATGCAAAATTATCCGGATGCAATAGCTTCATACGACAAAGCACTCGCCGTCAACCAGCAGGATCCCACCATTTGGTCGAACAAGGGAAATGCTCTGAGCAATGCCGGCAAATACGAGGATGCACTAGCCTGTTACCTGAAGGCAATTACATTGGAGCCATCCAATCCGGTTATCTGGTACAACCGCGCCTATATTTTGTATAAAACCGGGGGCTATAATGAGGCGATTGCTTCACTTAACAAATCGCTGGAGCTGAACCCTGCCTTCGAAGAAGCGAAAAAGCTGAAGGAACAGATTACACAGGTATTGAAAACAAGGAAATAATACCATTTGCCAATACAAAATGGCCTAAAAGACATTTTGTATTGTTGCAATGCCCGCCTGAATGACGAAGTCGGGCAGGGTTGATGCCGATAGACAATTCATATGGTTTGATTATTTAGACCATAATGAATTGCTAATCGTTATAACAGGCAGGCAAAAAAGAAAACCACAATTATAAATAACGTGAGTTCGATTTTACACCTATTTTTTATTAATCTTAAAGAAATCTTAGTGAAACTTGGTGACTTCGTGTCTTTGTGGCAAGAATTATTGTAGTAAAGGATTTATTTAAAGGCCACAAAGTCACTAAGACACAAAGGAATCACGAAGTAAAGTATATTTTTATTTTATGATTTCTTATATCGAACTCACGTTAAATAACAACTCTGACTGCTATTTTGCCTTACCATTGACCTGGTTGCGCAGGGAGTTTTCGAAATTCGGATCAACCTTCATTCCTGCTTTTTTTGCATTTTCCAGCTCCTTTAATGATTGCGGAAACCTGTTGGTCTGGTAATAGAGCATAGCCTTTAACATATAACCGTCTCCAAAATTGGGGTCAATCCTAAGGGCCTCGTTGATATCCGGAAATGCTTCATTAAATTTCTTTCTCATGGCATAAACGTAAGCCCTTGAATAAAGAATCAGTGGTTGATTTGGATTGAGTTTCAACGATGCAGAATAATCTTCAAAAGCATTGTTGTATTGGGTTTTGGCAAAATAATAATGCCCTCTTTCATTAATAGCTTCAACATTTTGCGGATTTAATGATATTGCCTTGTTGTAATATTTTAGTACCTGGCTGGTTTTTCCCATTGCATTCAGTACCTGCCCTTTTTTTAGCCACACATCAGGCTGATTGGAGTCGATCCTGATTACATGGTCGAAATCGGCAATGGCCTTGTTAAATTGTTTGGAGAAATGATACGCCACGCCACGGTTAAGCAATGCATCAATATTCAAAGAATCTTTAGCCAGCAATTGGTTCAGAATCAGGATGGCCGAGTCGTGCTGATTTTTGGTAGCATAGGCTTTGGCCTTTTCCAGGTATTCTATGATACCCGAATTATTTATCCTTTTGGTTAACCAATCTACATTTGCCTGAGCTACCCTGTTATTAGGCGAAAAACTCAGAAGTTTCTGGAAAGTTTGCAATGCCAGGTCCTTTTCGTCCATTGCCTTGTATAGTTCACCCATATTCAGGTAAATCTCTTCATCATTCGGATAATAGGAGCTACCTACATTAAAATAGTATATGGCCGAATCGTAGTTCTTCAGGAAAAAATACGTTTTAGCAAGGTTAATGATTGTCGATTTCCAGTTAACCCGGTAATACAGGCTTTTCTGATAATTTTCAATGGCCTTTTCATAGTTTTTATTAAAGAATTCGGCTACTCCCAGGTTATTATATGCGATATAATTCTCAGTATATAAATTGATTGCCCTGGCAGAGTATTCAACTCCCTTGTTATATTCGCCCGTATTTACATAGCAGCTTCCAAGTGTGGTTAACGCTTCTTCATCATTGTTATCGATGGCTACGGCTTTTTCAAAGTATGGGATAGCCTTGAGGTATTCTTCCTTTTCATAATACCGGAATCCTTCGAATTTCAGGTTATTTTGCTTTTTTACGATCACGCAAAGTGGAATATCATCGGCTTTCACAATATAAATGGTGCCTTTTGGCGGGAATCCCCCGTTGGTGAGTTGCGAATGCGACATGCCGCGGGTTACCAGTATGGCATAATCCCAGTCCTGCTCATTGTGATTGTAATCACGTAGCCAGGCATACTTTATTTTGTTTGGATAACGATCGGCATAATATTTCAATGATTCAAGCTCAATGTTCGACCCGATGATAACCTGCCTGGAATTTACATCCACATTTTTTACAAACCACTCAATGGCCTGCCTGCTGCAATTGGTTAACGGATCGGTTTCGTAATTGGAATAAGCACCGTTTACCCCACCTGTCAATTCATTGAAATAAACCACCTCATTCGGATGGTTTTTTATCATCCATACAAACGGTTTTGCCATTATTAATAATCCGATGACAATAAGACCGTATTTTAAGTATCGACTTTTAAAGAATGTCAGAAGAAACTCCCATCCACAAGCTGCCAGTACCACAAAAGTGGGATAGATAAACAGAAAATGCCTCCATCCGTTATATAGTTTGGAGTGTTTGTACATTGCAAACAGAATTGGAAAAAACGTAATGAAGAGCAAAATGCCGATGAGGTAAACGTTTACTTTCCTGGAAATCCATTTTAATCCAATCATGGAGGCAGCAAATCCCGCCAGGATATATACAGGTATCGTTATCAGCATCAGTTTAAAGGTATAATACCAGGGAACATGCTCCATATTTATTCTTGCGCCATCGAAAAGCTCATAGTGGATCATCAGGTTTCCGATTTTTTCGAATTGCCTGAAAGATTGCCAGACGTTCGTTATAATTCCTTTATGGGCATAAGGCCAAAAGGCTATTGTGATGATATAGGCAACGAAACCGATAAATAAGAGGTTGAATATATATCTACGGATACTTGGAGTAAGCTGTTTTATATCTTTGTTTTTGTAGGCTTTATGTGCCACTATTATAAATAAAAACAATACAAGGTATGCTAACAATATGATTCCATTTATTTTATTTGTACAAGTGAAACCAACGCTTAAAGCAAGAAACGCTAAAGTCCTTTTCCGCGGTACAGGAAGTTCAGCCAGAAACCTGAGTATAAAATAAATTCCGGCAACATAACCTGCAGCAAAAGGAATATCCTTGGCATTGTTCATCGAATACCCGATAAATTGCGGTGAAATAAACATAAACAACATTACCATAACTGCAGCCCTCCAGTTCATTAATCTCCGGGCAATGAGGGCAGCAAAGAATATTGCCAGCAAGCCAAACAGCGCATTGAGCATATGCCTGGTTTCAAATTCGCCAAAGGGAGAAACCTTATTTACCACGTTACATAAAAGATCGAACGACAAACCATAATAGATCATGTGCTTATAACCAGCTTTGGTTTCGTCGAATACCGCCTGGTCCCTGCCACCAGTGGTAAGGTATTTCAGAATGTCCTTTCCGTAATCATTTGAAACCGTTTCATCGGAATTTCGCCCGAATTTAAGGCTCATCAATGGCATGATGACAATCAGCAGCAGCAGAAACCAAAAGAAAACAGTTCTGTATAGTGCACTGTTTCCATCTTTACCCAGACCAGCTATTGATTTCCGGTCCATAATAATGGCGAATGGTTCTTTCACAAAATGCCACCAGATATATTTGAAAAAACCCGTTAACGAAAATGATTTTTTATTCTTCATGCCTTTTTCTATAATAATTAAGTAAAACAAGTATTTAACAATTTTGCCACAAAAGCTCTAAAACACTAAATTGCACCAATGCATTATTTAATTTATCCGGGTTTAGTGAAATTTGGCGATTTTGTGTTTTGGTGGCATGAAATACTATTCAGATTAAAATCATACTTAGAATTCAACAATCAATTCGTATCATTATTTAATTCTATCCGGATTGTTTTTAATAAAGGAATCCCAGGAGCCAAACTTTTTATCATCCCCTGCATCAGGTTTGCCTCCCTGAAAATAATGTGTTACAGCAACGGCAAGACCATCTGTAGCATCTAAAAATTTAGGCATTTCTTCAATGAAAAGCAGCTTCGAAAGCATAATGGCAACCTGTTCCTTCGATGAAGCGCCGTTACCGGTTATCGACTGTTTAATCTTCCGGGGGGCATATTCAAAAATCGGTATGTCGCGATACAATGCTGCGGCAATTGAAGTCCCCTGTGCCCTGCCCAATTTTAGCATCGACTGAACATTCTTTCCAAAAAACTGCGATTCAATGGCAAATTCATCCGGATGATAATTGTCGATCAGGTATAGGCTGCGCTCAAAAATGTGTTTCAGTTTCAGCATCTGGTTGCTGTATTTCGATAGCATAACGCTCCCCATTGAAATAAGCTGCATTTTATTCCCATCGCAACTTATCACTCCATATCCCATTACATTTGTTCCGGGGTCTACGCCCAGGATGATCTTTTCAGGCATTTAATAAAATTAAAACGGTTGTTTGGATTGATCCGAATTGTAGTCAAAAATACGAAAGAATCGGGAATATGTTCACCTCGCTCCACCCAATATGACAACTTTTTAAAAGTTGTCATATTGGGTCATATTGGGTCATGGGAATTATTAAGACCTGTTGTACGACTGGATTTTCTTTGCAATCTCAAGATTTGGAAAATCAACATTGTAATGAATCCAACAGTTTTTAACGATCATATTTTACACATTATTCCACCAATTCTGGATAAATTGTTTTTAAAAGCCTTTGAATGTTTAATATTTTTGTAAACCTTAAATTGGAAAAAAGGTATTATTATGAAAAAATATATCTGTTTATTTCTCATAATCAGTTCATTACAACTTTCGGCACAAAACTCTTTTTCCCGTCAGGATTTAACTGTTCCCCCGATAGCAGGAACAAATATTCTGAAATTCCCTTTTATAACTGATATTTCATCTAACCCGGCCTTTGCGGGTGCCCTTGAAAGGCAGCATCTCAGTTTAAGTTTTCACAGCCAGTGGCTGAATATGGATAATTTTCCTGTCAGCATCCTTACACAGTATGATTTTGCTGTCGGGAAAAATAAAAAATACGGTGCAGGCATAGAAGTTAACCACTATCAATTCAATACCAAAGAAATCTATACTTTTGATCTTGCCTTTTCGGTGAAATTCAGGCTTGGAAAGAAAACTTCGCTAAGATGGGGTATTTCGGCTATTTCGTTTAATAAAAATATCCAAAACATTTACCGTTCAGGGAGGATATACGAAGACATGATCAATGCTTTTACAGGATATCTAAACCCAACATTCGAGAGGCAGCATATTTACAATGAAAATTATTTTGACCTGAAAACTGGTGTTTGGCTCACTCATAAAAATTATTTTGCCGGATTTTCGATACTTCATATAACCCAGCTATTTTATGGTGATAAAAATCAGGTCGAGAATATTAAAAACCTGAAGCCCGACCCACTGCCTGTTGAAATGATGCTGAATGGTGGATATGAGTTCAGGTTGGGCAATTCATTTACAATAACACCAATGATACAAATCAATGGTCCCTTCGGGGCAGATCTTGAAATAAGCCCTTCACTAAATGTAACTTACCATGAAAAGTTCCTTGCCGGGATTGAATATCACAATATGAACATTGCAGCATTAAGCCTGGGTGTAAGGCTATTCAGGCATTTTAATATCATTGCTACTGCAGGAACGCCTTTAGATGAAGAATTAAAAACAATAAGCAAATTTGCACTGTTTGAAGCAGGTATCGGGTATCTATTTTAAAACACACAGCTATGAAAGCAAAATTTTTAGGTTTAGCAATATTATATGTTTTATTTTTAAGCAGTTGCAGTAAAAATGATGAAGCACTTGTTCATCCGAAGATATATATTCCTACTGTTTTTTCGCCTGATAAAAATGGTAAGAACGATGCTTTTCGACCATTTGGTGTAGGCCTGTCGGATGTAAAACAATTTAAAATGACCATTACCGATGAGAATGGTCATAAACTGTTCACAACCGATAATTATCTCGAAGGCTGGAAGGGGAAGAAAAGCAATGGCGATCCTTATCCGAATGGATTTTACTATTACGATATGTGGTTCAGTTATACCAATAAAACCGAAGACCGGGCAATCGGAACCGTGGAAATCTCTCTAAATGGGTGGTAATCAAAGCATAAGGATAATGTATGGGCAATAATTTACTTCTCCAAAATTATTTTACTGGTTTTGGTGTACCAGATATTGTCAAACCCTCTGTATTTAATCCTGACAATATATAAGCCGCTTGGTGCAGGTGAATTGTTTGGCAGGTAAGTACCTTCCCATTTTATGCTTTTCGGGACATCTGATTTAAAAACTAATTTCCCGGATAGATTAAATATTTCGACATACATTTCAACCACTCCCTCGGCTAAAATCGGGTAAAATTTATAAATTTTCGGACCCCAATAATACCAGTAAGCATTACCATTATGAAGGTAATAGTTGGGAAACCTTACAATCGGATCCTCAACAACAATCACTTCCCTGACAGCGGTATCTGAGCAGCGAATATCATTTGTAGCAACCAGCATAATCCGATAATGAGCTGTATCCGAATATTTATAGGTTGGGTTTTTTAGATTCGAAATTCCTCCACTAGGATTGTATTGTTCATAATCATCAAAATACCAGGAATAAGTGGTTGAGGGAGTTTCATTACCGGTCAGATTTTCGAAATTGATTATTGGTTTTGATAAATATGTAAAGGAAGGTTTTGGCATAAAATCAGCAGCAGGCATAGGTATACAATTAATAAAATCGGTTTTAGTAACCTGATTGGTATATCCCGAATCGGTTGTTATTTTAAGGGTCACATCATAGATACCGGGTTTGGTGTAAATATGGTCAGGGCTTTTTAGCGGTGAAGAGTCTCCGTCACCGAAATACCATTTCCATTCTGTTATTTTGCCTGCTGTGCTGGAACTGGATTCCTGAAATTTTGCATCGAAAGGACAACAACCTGATTGAAGGCCATCCAGGATTGTAAAATCGGCCTGAAGAAAACCCTGATTTGCTTGTGACCTGGCTGCATAAGTATTTGAGTCGGAAAAAATTTGATTAATAATCAGAATCAGGACGATCAACAAATGGTATTTTTTCAAAAACCTATTCATTTGATGAAATTTCAATAATTATTAGATTATTAAATTTAAAGCAAAATAGGGAAAAGTAGCTTTCTTTTAATATAATGGGTTAATATGTCATACTTCCAATATCCAGACAAAATATACATTCAGCCAAAAATTCCGACTTGAGTCGTTATCGTGTATCTCTTATTATAAAGGCATTCCCTAAATCCTGACTTAAGTTATTAATAATCTTATTAATACATTACCCGATTCCTTTTATCGCCTATCACAGAAGTTAGGAAAATCATGAAGAGATCAGGAAAAATAAGACCTTAAGCGACGAATTATTAATAGTGGATTTATCCTTTATTTGTACAATTCAATAGTTTCCAGATTACTTCAACCATTTACCTAATTTTTGCTTTGCTTCTTCTTTTGAGTTCACTCTGCCATTCACTGAATCAGCGATGCCTCTTTGTACCTTTTCAACAAATATAATATGGTCGATTAATTGATCTATAGTTAAATCTTCTGGCAGTTTATCCAGGGTATTAATCAATTGCGTTTTTGTAATCATCATCAAAATATTTATCCAAAGTTACAAAATCAACCTCTAAAAACCAATCATCATTTGTTTTACATTCCGTCAAAGCCTTCGGTTTATTCGTAATATTAGATTAAGCTCAGGGTCGATTTAATGCATATGAAACCAAAGTTCTACAGCAGAATTTCGAAAAAATAAGATATTGAGGGGCCCGTGATTCGGGCAATCACTGACTAATCATTCACCTTTTCAAATACAATCCTGTAATGCTCGAATATTTCCCTTTGAAAAATAAACAGGTTGGCATCGGTGTTCCATCTCTGAATAAATTCACGGAAAGCTTTGCTGGTCAGATACCTGGGAATAAGTGATAAAAAATACAAGTACTTTTTAACGCTAAATTTAATAAATGCCTGCGACCATCTTTCAATGGTTTCCATATAATCCAGCCTTCCGCTGTCGATTGATACTATTTTAAAGTATTTCGAAGCAGGTTCGATGATGCCTTCCTTGCCATATGGAAGCCAGGAGCCGGGAAATACCTGGCATATGATATCCATCAGTTCTTCATTCGTAAATTTCTTTTTCCAGATATTGGTTTTCCCAAACGGAATATCCTCAAATTTAACCATGTTTGGGCCAAATACCATTGTCTGGCAATAGTATCGCCCGCCAATGGGCAATAAATCGGCAACCTGTTTCATATATGTTTTATAAATTTCTTCCTGTTGTCCTGCCTTATACTGCTCAACTGAACATAAATGCTCGGGGCTTCCCATAGCAGTCACCACATCAAACTTGCCAAATGTTTCGGGTGTTATTTCCTTCGAATCCATTTGTTTTACGTTCAAACCATTTTTTATACAGGCATCTGCCTGTCCCTGGGCTAAAACCACCCCATAGGTATCGGCACCCAGCTTGTTCATATAATCAATAAATGCACCCCATCCGCAACCTATGTCAAGAACCTTGGTGCCTTTTTTGATTTTGCATCCATCAACAATAAACTTATGTTTTTTTAATTGTGCCTCTTCGATGGTCATTGAAAAATCACCATCAAACCTGGCGCAACTGTATGCGCCTTTATCGCCCAGGCTATAGCGAAAAATCTTATCCATTACGGTATAATGTGCATCTAAATCTTTTTGTGTTGCCATATGTTTATTTCAGTTTAACCTTGTCATGTGGTGTCACTCTGCCAGCTTTTATATCTTTTAGTCCGCGCTCAATTCCAGCCTTTTGTTCATCTGTTAAATCATTCCACCAATCATCTTGTGAAACCTTAGAATCTTTTACAACTTTGAGGTAATCAATAGTTTCATCATCTTCAAGCTTTGCAAGCCATTCGATTAGTTCTAATTTTATAGCTTCGTGACCCATCGTTTTTATTACAAATTTACAAAAGTTATATCATAATCTAAATTGACCTGCTTGCACCGAACTCTTTATTTTATAAACCGTACCGAGCTAACCCCGTTACTCGTTTTAATAAGCAGAATATAGGCTCCCGGCTCCAATCCTGACAAAGGCAAGGTAACCTGATGATCACCCGGTTGGAAATTCTGCTGATCCAGGACATTGCTGCTCTGGCCAAGCATATTTATTACCTCAAAGCTTACCTTATCCTGTTTTTCAAGCCTGAATTTAACTGTAGCCTGATCGATAACCGGGTTTGGATAAAATTCACTGATGATACTATTGGGTTTATTGTCGTTTATTGAAACTGGTAACCTGCCCCATGCTGATTGAAGCACCTGAAGGGTATTGTCGTCCTGTACCCATACAACTACGGCAAGGTTGTTGTAATTTTCAACCGAATTTTCACTCAATAAGCTGATCGGATTAGTATGTGCATCAGGCTGTAGCCTGTATTTTCCCCTGAAAGTGTACGATTTTGAAAATTTCTGATCAGTTCCCCTTACCATTTTACCCAATCCAATTCCAGTTGGACCCGGAACCATTTTTTTCATTACATAATGAAATTCAGTTTCGCCGTTAGTTTTGACATTTCGTGATGTTGTTGTTTCGATTATAGCCATATATAATTTGGGGTTATAGCCAATAAAATTTGCCAGCGGGGATACTGTAACATCTATTTTTACTGTTGTGTCGGTAGGATCAGAAGCGTATGGTAAAACAGTATAGGTAGCATTAATATTAATATATGAAGGGACATTAGAATATTGGTCAAATAATGACTGGGTATAGCCACCGGGGTTATTGTTCCAGCCTCCGTCCACCTGTAGCCGGGGAATGGAGTTAATATAACCATAATATGTACTTCTGCTGCCACATTCAGAAGTATAATAGGGGTCACCTGTACCGGGATAATCCATCTGATACTTGACACAGGAATATTTATCGGGGTTATTATCAAAAATATTAAGTAGATTAGCATTCCCGGCATTGCAAGGCCCACAGGTAGAAGAGGTAAATACTTCATGCAGGGGCAGTCTTGTTGCAGAAATTGGCACTACCTGCACGGTAGCTTTCATGGTGTCGTTACTGTTGTTTTGATCTGCATTACCATTCAGAAGGGTTGCCCATACTTCAATCAAGCTGTTCATTTCTGTCGGCGAAGTTGTCCATATATCGGAATGGGTAAAATCGTAGGTGTTTCCTGATGCAATGTTTGCACCATTTACTACCTGGCTGATGGTTGCACCACCATCCACCCTGTAATTCAGGGTAAAATAACTGATTACATCAGAACCCATATTCCTGATGGTGCCTTGAACAGGAATGGAAGAACTTGTTTTTGCTATATCGGTGATGTTTAGTTTCACGACCGACAAATCCAGGGTTGGCTGTACTCCATAATAAAACTCGTACACAACATCGTCAGATTTATCGGCAGTTATATCCGGGAAAGCGAATGATGGACTTCCGGCTACCATTGTTGCATCTGATCCCTCAATATTCTGACAGCCAACTGTTGCATCGGTTGGGGTGATAATTGTTGAAGGCATATACCTGTAATCATACACAATGTCGAAAGCTTTAGGGCCGCTTTCGTATAATCTGATGCCGAAGCAGAATTGCGAAGCCTGGTCAGAGTTGTATGGTTCATGAAAAGCCCTGAACCAGTGAATTACATGCACACGGTTAGGTGCGGTTCCATAGGTCCAGATATGGATCAGGTTGGTATAGGACGACTGTCCGTCCGGGTCGACCATGGCCAACGCATCCCAGAACCCAAATATGGCACTTTTAGGGGCATTGGTATCGGGTATTGAAACATTGTTTGGATTGCTTCCCTTGCTGTTGGAATCAAAACTGATGTATCCGTTATCGCTGACATAATATCCCTTAACTGTTTTCCCATAAAAATTCCAGTCAAATGGCAACTTTTGCCATGCGGTTAGCGTATCACCTAAGCCCGTTGTAGTTCCCTGAATGACCATTTTGCCCAAGGTAGTAAACACATAATTTCCGGCCGATTCGCCGTTAGTGCCGGTTTTTTTAAGAATAAAATACGATTGTGCCGATGCCATACCGGTCAGAAGTACAAAGCAAATGAGTAAAATTTTTGTTTTCATAAAATTATTTTTATGCTGTTAATAAATCTTTCACAGGGCAAATTTAAATAAAATAAGGCATAATTCTTCATTTTTTATCTTCATATGGATTGAACACTTTCATATTGTCTATTCCTAAGTTATCGAGAACAATTTTGTTCCATTTTTTCATTTCATTTTCATTGTTACCTGTTTCTGTCTCCCTAAAGTATTTTTGCTTTAGCAGTTCAATATTAACTAAACTTTCCTCGTATAATTTCTTAATCGTTTCAAGGTTGTTGTTTGATTTTTGTAAATCCTTCAATAGTGTTCTTCTTTCAATTTCAACCAGATCAAAACAAATATTTATTAAACAAAGAACTTTACTATTTATCGGAAGTCTGTAATAACTTTCATATGGGTCAAGAATTGTAGCTGTAATAAATTGTAATGAATCTTTATAGGTGTTTATATCAAGAAATATTTTTATACTTAGATTAAGAAAATCGCTTGTAAATACATTGGATTCTGGAATGATTTTATTGTTTCCAAAGTTAGGTGGGTTTTCTGTAGTAAATTCCCTTGAACGTATTCTATTAGTTGACCATTGAAGGTACGGCTTTTCTTCTAATACTTTTTCTACGAATTGATTTAATAAATCTGGAGTTTTATTAGTTATTGAATATTCATCATTGTAAAACGAATCATTTTTATGATCCTGTTCATTCAGTTTTAATTCCTCATTATTTTTCCAAAAATATTCGTTAATTGGCATTGTGTTAATTTTTATATAGTCACTGAATCCCTTATTAGGAAATATGAAATTTGGAAAAGAAAAAACGGAATTAAAGTCATAGGAATATAGAATTGCATAAGTAGTTACGTTTAAAAGTTTATCATTTTTACTTTTGTATGTAAAATGATATATAAAGTCGATATGCTGAAAGCACATTGTTCCATTCACTTCCTGAAATGATTTTGTAATGTCCAGATCAACATTTTTTATGCTGTCTGTAGAAAATATTGGTAGAAATGGGTGTTGCGCTGCATTCAAACACTTCAATTTTAGTTTGATGATGTTTTTTTTTGAATAATTTACCCATACCTGACCTAGGAAGAAGTTATGAGATGTGTCCTTTGGTGTAAAATTTACTATATAAATTGAGTCAAGATTATCAGAATAATATATATTTGCAAGGCTTAAATAATAATTTTTTTTTAAAAATCTTTTTGTTAATTCTAAAGGACTAATAGGCATATCTTCGTTTTGGAAAAACAATTTCATCATGGTAATAATATTTGAAGTTTCAACAGAAAGAAAATATCTATCATTATTCATTTGTAGTGCAATTCTGCCCTCTTTTAAATCCAAAGCTGTCATGTCGTACCCTCTAAATTTTCCATTATAAAAACCTTCTAACAATTCTACCTGTTTGTTATCTATAAAACTTTTTAGTTCATAGTATACTTTTGTTGTTTTCATGGTTTTTGATTGTGACTTCTTACAATCTTGTAGCAAGTTATACAAATATGAATTATTACCTGCAAAGACTTTTACTTCTTTTAATAGAAGAACACTTTCTTCAAGTAAGACTTGATAAAAATTAATTTTGAAATCCAGATTAAGTTGTGTTTTTTTATATCCAACAATTGATATTAAGACGACATCTGAATCAGTCTTCACATTTAACTTAAAATACCCATCTAGATTGCTAATTGTCCCTTTTCCTGAACTCTTGTTGTAGATATGAGCATAAGCTAATGGGTTTTTGTCTTTTTTATCAAGTATTCGTCCCTCAATACTATGTTCAGGTAAAGTAAGGTTGTCTATTTGTGAATAGAGAAAAAATGGGAAAATACTAATTATAAAAGCAAATATCAGTTTGTGAATTTTCATGTTTAATACCTTTTATTCATGTCATAATTTTGTTATTTGCTTTGTTGATAAGGGAATTACGATAAATTTTATGGGAATCAATACCTGAACCCTTACATACTGGTTATTTTGTTTGCCCGGTATCCATCTGGGCATCAGTTTTACAACCCTTTCCGCTTCTTCATCACAACCGGCACCTATGCCTTTTAATATTTTGATGTTGGTCAGGCTTCCATCCGTTTCAACTATTAATGTAATAAATATGGTGCCCTGAATTTTGTATGTACGGGCAAGATCGGGATATTTGATATTCGTTTTAATAAAGTTATTCATTTCTTCATCGCCACCAGGGTAAAAAGGTTTCTGCGAAACAACATTGTATCCAAACAAGCCTGTTCCAAAACCACCACCTAGCACCTGTTTGCCGTTTGGGTTTAATTCATTTTGTGCTACTCCATCATCTTTTTTTTCATTTTTCCCTTTTTCATTCAGTTCTTCAGGGCTGGATATCGGAAGCTGATCTGATGTATCATTCACCACAACAGGAACCTTAAAATTTAACTTTTCAACTGATGGAATAGTAAGGACTGACGGTGGTGGAAGTGTGGCAAATTCAACTTTAATTTCTTTAATACCCATCAATTCCATTCCTGCAGACATTAACTGCCCTCTATGTATATAAATTGCAATCAATGGTATAGCAACGATCAAAATTGTTAAGATTATCGAGATAGTTAAGGCTACAGCAACATTTCTATTATAAGTTTTTCGCAGGAAATATGCTCCATAATCCTTGTTCCTTTTTTCGAAAATAACATCGTCAAGATTATTTTCGATATTTTTTTCTTTTTCCATGACTAACCTCTTTTTATTTAAACAGGTTATTTAGAACACTTTCAATTATCAGAAACTCAACCAATTCTTAATAATTCTTTTCCCGTATTCTGTCATATAGGATTCAGGGTGGAACTGTATTCCCTTCACATCATCGGTTACATGCGATAACGCCATGATGGTGCCATTTGAACTGATGGCTGTGACTTTTATGATTTCGGGCAGGAATTGCCTGTCAACTGCCCATGAATGATACAATCCTACTTCAAAACTTTCAGGCAAACCGTCGAATAAGTAGTCATTCCGGTCGGTAATGATTATTTTGTGCTTTTTCCCATGCAATACTTCAGGCATATTAAACAATTTCCCGCCATACGCTTCGGCAATGGCCTGATGCCCAAGGCAGATTCCCAATATGCTTTTTGAATTGCGATACTGCTCAACAATCTGCTTCATGATTGGAAATTCAGTTGGAATGCCGGCTCCGGGGGAAAATAATATTTTATCATACGCTGCCACCAATTCGAGGTTAATACGATCATTTTTGATCACAACAGGTATTGCACCGTTTTCCTCTACCAACTGCACCAGGTTGTAGGTAAATGAATCGTAATTATCCAATATCAATACCAGTGGATGCATTAATTGCTTAATTTTGTTTTCCTGCTTTAATAAGTATATGTCAAACAAGACGAAAGTTATCGAAAATATGAACAACTGGGGCAAAAAAAGCATCCCCTTTCTTTTTATTATTGATTTCGAAATGAAAAACCCTCTTGCATACAGAATTGATGAAATATACAATGCTGAAATCTTATATCAACTAAACGAAAATACTAATAATCCCAGTATCGGAGCACTTCCGGGCGATTTTATTTTTAATAAATTCCCAATTCCATTGCCGGTTTATTCACGCCAGTACGATAAAGTGATCCGCCACATTGCCATGGGAAACACCTATTTGCTCAACCTGACCTGCGCTACGCCCATCAAAATCGATTTGTCGCTTCGTGATATCTATAACTTCAGCGAATCAAAATATAAATTACTTTTCAGGGATGAATTTGTATGCTTTTCACCCGAAACCTTTATAAACATTAGCAACGGAAAAGTCCGGTCGTACCCGATGAAAGGCACTATCGATGCCTCGATTGAAAATGCGGAACACATTATCATGACCGATGCCAAAGAAACCGCTGAGCATTATACAATTGTTGATCTGATCAGGAATGACCTGAATATGGTGGCAAAAAATGTTTCAGTCGAAAGATTCCGTTACATCGATACCATAAAAACCAGCCATAAAAACCTGTTACAGGTGAGTTCGGTGATCAGCGGCGATCTTGGCTCCGACTTTGCATCCCACATCGGCGATATCATTTTTACACTGCTCCCGGCTGGTTCCATCAGCGGTGCGCCAAAGAAAAAAACGGTAGAAATCATTCTCGATACCGAAGAATATCAGCGTGGATATTATACGGGGATTTTTGGCTATTTTGACGGCAAAAACCTTGACAGCGCTGTAATGATACGGTTTATTGAAAAAACGGTCGATGGAATGATTTATAAAAGCGGGGGTGGAATTACCTCATTCAGCGATAAAGAATCTGAATACTACGAAATGATTGATAAAGTATATGTGCCGATTAATAGAAAGCATTAAAATCCATAACTGGCAGCTTCAAAACATAGCTTATCACAACGAACGTTTGAACCGCTCGAGAAAAGAGTTGTTCGGGATACAACATTCTGCCGATCTATCGGAATTAATCCTGCTGCCGGCTGATCTTGACAGTGGAACTTACAAATGCCGTGTTGTATATTCAGATGTGGTGCATAGCATTGAATTCCTGCCATATATACAACGCAAGATCAATTCACTGCGGATTGTTAATGCCAATGATATTGAATACAACTATAAATACCTCGACCGTAATTGTTTTTGGCAATTGATGAAAGATATTACTGAAGATGATATATTGGTAGTAAAAAACCGTCTTATAACCGACACTTCTTTTTCGAATATTGTTTTTTACGATGGTTCAGACTGGATCACCCCATCAACATATCTGCTTAACGGAACCATGAGGAAGTTTTTGCTCAATACAAAAAAGATCGTTTCACGTAATATCAGGCCCGAAGATCTCAGGCACTTCGAATCGGCAAAACTGATCAATGCCATGCTGGGACTTGAAAATAGTGAGCCCATTCCGATAAAAAATATTAATTCAATATAACTTAGTGTATCTTAGTGCCTTGGTGTCTTTGTGACGATACTATTTTAAACTTTAATTCTCTTTACTATCGGATGAAAGTTTCTGGTGTTAAACAACTAAAAGTCGATAAACATTTCACATTTTACGATTTGCTTACCGATAAAAGTTATCGTTTTATACTTCTTTTCCTGACCTTTATGCCACTGCTCATTTTTTGGCAAACTATCCGTTTTGAATTTGTCTGGGATGATATCGACATTCATATAATTGACAATCCATACCTTAATCCTCCATCTGCCGCTAATATATGGCATTTTTGGACACATATCTATCAGGGTTTGTATATACCTGTTGCTCACAGTTTGTGGGCTTTGATAAAAATTATCAGTTCCCTGGCTGGATTAAACCCGAATGATACTTTGCTCTATCACCTGGCAAACCTGATTTTACATTCCTTGAATGGCTTATTGGTTTTTACCCTCTTACGGCAATTGATTCAGAATAAATGGGCTGCCTTTGCCGGGGCATTGATGTTTTTAGTGCATCCCGTGCAGGTTGAACCGGTTACCTGGGTTTCTGAATTTCGTGGACTTCTGGCTTTCTTTTTTGGGTTTTCTTCCCTGTTATTATACCTGGAAAGTTGCCATGTTAAAAATAATGCAGATCATCTGAAAAAAGCCTGGATGTATTATTCAGGCAGTTACATATTATTTATAGTTGCTTTACTCTCCAAGCCTTCTGCTGTTGTGTTCCCTGTGCTGATAGCCATTTTGGAATATGCATTGTTCCGTAGCACCTTAAAACAAATCATTTCGCGCCTTTGGCCATGGATTTTGCCAGTAATAGTTGTTACCCTGATAACTACTTCAGCGCAGAATAATTACCAGTCGTTTATTTTATGGTCGAGGCCTGTTATTTTTCTAGATACCATTTCATTCTATCTCTATAAACTGGTAATACCAATTCGACTAATGGGTTGTTATGCTCTTGATCCTGACTATCTGTTAACACAATGGTGGTTTTA
>Ga0182027_10006618_pt1 | contig 17290 bp, 14 predicted proteins | sample 712E1DmetaG_FD_121300 | JGI IMG/M metagenome (GOLD analysis project Ga0182027, IMG submission 121300) | Permafrost microbial communities from Stordalen Mire, Sweden - 712E1D metaG (Illumina Assembly) | ecosystem: Environmental > Terrestrial > Soil > Wetlands > Permafrost | place: Sweden... | reverse complement strand
TTGTTGATACAATAGATGTTAATAGACCTCCTATATATTATCCTAATAGTCTCCAGAATTTGAGCATATCTGCTGATTCATCAATTCCAGGGTACTTAACATATCTTGATGGCAAAGCAAGATTTTATGACCCTGATGATGATCCATCGCTGCTAGGATATAGCACTGATGCTACAGCCAATCTAACGTTTTCATCATCAGCTTGCGAAGGTGGATATGCTAATTTCAGTTTTGAGAATCATATGTTAACTATTCATACATTTGCAATAGGAGAGTGTTATGTAATGTTTAGAGCCACGGATCCTGAAAATATTAGCATGTATGCAGATTCTGAAGTAGTATTAATTAACATCACAAATGTGACTAAAACGTCATCAACTCCTATTGAAGTTCCAATCAATGTACAATCTACTGGAGGAGGCACAAACACTCAACCATTGCCAATACCTTTACCTCAAGAAGTTGAAAAGCCTAGACCATTACAATTAATCACTCCAGAATTAGTTACTACATATGCAAATGCTACTATAAAGATTCCAATTGTTATTAATAATACTTGGAATGATACACTTGTTGGTATAACGCTTGAAGCCTACACTAATGCTACTAATGTAAGTTTATATATGGATAGAATGTATATTCCTAAATTGAGTCAAGGTGAAAGTGTTGATGCTACATTATATGTCAAAAATTATAAGAGCGAAGGTCATTACGAAATACAAATTCGAGCTAATGTGACTGTTCCAGATTATAGCGATACAGCTACTATATTCATAAATTCTGCTGAAATGAACTCTGAAGGCGATGCATTAGAGAATAAAATCTCATTTGCTGAAGATTTACTTAGTAGTAATCCTGAATGTCAAGAACTCAATGAGCTATTATCACAAGCACAAAAAGAATTAGCCAATGAAAATTATGTTGGAACGGCTAAAATTGTTGATAACGTGCTTAATGGATGTAAATATTTAGTTAACTCTAAGAAGGATCAGCAACTTCCAGATAGGAATTTTATAAAAACATTTGAGTGGCAAAAGTCTTATACTGATTATATAATTATTGGAATATTCGGAATGCTATTCTTAGCTTCATTATATTATATATTAAAGAAAGATAATCCTGAACAAGATTTCTAAAGAATTGTCACAATAAAAGTTTTAGATAAAGTTAGGTTAATTTGAATAGAGTGTATATTTATAGTAAATAATGCAATAGTAAATAATGCAATTATATAAACATTTAATACAATTATTTTTGTAAAATTGTAGAATATACTATTGTAATATCTATTCATTCATGTTTTTTTAGTAATAGAAAGTTTTTTGAATAGTCCGTAAAGATCAGGATATAATTTTTTCTTATCACTAATAGATAATTTATGATAAGATTCTAAAGCTTTAAAATATTTTAGCATAGCTAAATCAGAGTGGCTGTTATCTATATTAAAATATGATTCTTCAATTAATTCATATACTCTTGTAGTATCCAAATCATTTGCGAGAATCACAGGTAGAGTAGTTGCATTTATTATTCTGGACGATTCAGAATTTAATGATTCAGAAACATTTGGTTCTAAAGTGGTACCTGAAATGTTAGATTTTTTCGAAGCTAGCTGTCTATTAGATTGTGTTGATTCAAATAAATGTTTATCTAGTATATCATGCAATGACTTCTGATGTAAAGAGTCATCTAATTTTTTAAACGTGGCATAGAAACGTTCATAACATTTTGATTTATCTGAATCACGCATTGGTCTATAAATCAATAATGCTTCTTTGTATGTCTCTTTTGCCTTATCAAACTTTTCCATAATTATATCATCATCTATTCTCTTAAGTAAAGTATTTAATTTATCAATTTGTGAAGGAACTGCTAGTTGCGTAATTATAGGTGCACTAATATTTGTTGGACGCTTTAATTCAGGCATTACGACTTTGGTATCATTGATTTTTATATCACTCTTGAAATCAGGTTTAGTTCCTATTTTTGTTTCAATTCTTTTTTCTATACTTCCTATACCTATTTCTTCTTTCGTTTCTAATTTCTTCGTTTCTGTTTTTGGTTCAATTTTTCCTAAGATTTTTTTATTCAAATCAACAAGTGGTTGAATAGATGAAGTGGATGGAGTAGAGGAAATAGGTTGAGATTGAATTAACTGAGATGGAGTAGATTGAATTGGTTTTAACTCAAATCTAGATTCTGATTTTAATTCAGGCTTTACTTGTGCTATAATAGGTGTTATTGAATCAACAGGAGGGCTTATTGGGGAAACGGCATGTTTTGTCTGAGCCACAGATTTCACAGATGTTTTTTGCGCCTTTTCTGTTTTTCCTGTTTTTTCTACAGAATCATCTGTTGAAGTGGCCGTAAATAACATATTTTCTGTTCCAGAATTTGCAGCCAACATATCATTATCGATCTCTGCAGCAAAAGATTCATGAGCAGCATCATAATCAGAATCTGCATTGATAGAACTTAAAGCCGACGCAATAATGGAATTATCAGAGTTGGCATTCGCATTGAAAACAGCATTGGATGCGATTGTACCCGAAACATTATCTTTAGTATTAAAAAATGCGGCGTTAGGAGATCCTGAAGTGCTGGCAACTGATTTTCCAAATTCTTCTACAAAACTTGCTGTAGAAACTGTTGATGATGCTTGAGCTGTTGAAGTTACGGAAGGCGTTGATGCTGCTGAAGTTTTGGATGCTGATGATATAGTTATAGTAGGTACGCCTCTTTCTGCTACAGGTTCAAGTTCTGGTAAATCTTCTGGTATGCTTTCTATTATATTGCTTAGACCTTTTGTTGCTAATTTTGACTCAACATTAACTACTTTTGGTCTTGAAGATAGAGCTTGTAATTGAGTATACAAATCGTTTACGCGTGAGTGCATTAATTTTTTTTCTTCAGGATTCAAAGATTCATAAGCTTGAAGAGTCTCTGAATAACTTTTCTTCGCTGAATCTAGGTTAGAAGCATTAATGTAAAATATAGTCTCCTCAGCAAAATTCATGACTTTTTTAACATACTCAGTAATATTTTGATTACTAGCGGCAGTACTAGCAACAACTGCAAATTTCGGATTCTTAATCAATGTTTGCAAACGTTCATAAACCTCATTCATATCATCATGAAGTTTTCTCTTATCATCTCTATTCAACACATCATATGTTTTCAATAATTCTATATAAGAATTCTTAGCAATATCTAGATTACCATTAGTTATATGAAAATTAATTTCATCAATGAGTGTGCTAACACTGGTTATATCCATAACCTTTTCAGAATCTTTATGTTTTATCTTCAACACTTTTTGTATGAGTGTAGGATTTTCTTCCAGGACAATTGGCTGATCGTCAAAGATAAGATTTCTTATTATATCATCTAATTCTCTTAAGAAACCATTAATTTCGAGTGTTCCAAGGGCTTTTTCTTCAAGATACTCGCTTTCTGATAATCTTATTAGAAAATCATCAACATGCTCCTTGACTTTTGGCTTGATAAATACCTTATTCAATTCTTGAGATAATTCTTCATACGTAAACTCGTAATCAAGTTTCAGATACTCTGAGAAAAATTTTCTAATAGTAGAATACAGTTCTTCTTGATCTATAGGATTTCGTGTAATATAATAGTGTATTTTATCTAGATAAGTCTTCTTTAGAAGTAACTTTCTATCTACTTCAGACACCTCTCTTTCCATTTTCTATCCTCACCTAAATAGGTATATAAATCTTTTTATTTTAGACATAAACCGTGCATCGAAGATTCATAGATAATATATAGATAAATAAGATAATATATACTATAGAATACCGATCAATTATCGAATACCGTTCAGATGTTGACAAAACAAATCATAAAAGCAAAATATATAAATAGTGGATATAAGTATTGAGTAAAAGGGAGTGAGTACTAGTGGGTATGCCAAATCAAGATTCTTATAAGAGAAGTAGTCCAAATAAAGAGTTGGATAATACTGTTAAGCAGTATCAGAAACAATTCTCAGATATCAAGGAAGAATTAGCTAGAATGATAGTCGGACAGACAGATATTATTGATTCAATGATTCTTGCTCTTATATGCAATGGCCATGTACTTGTAGAAGGTGTTCCAGGTATTGCCAAGACTCTTACCGTAAGAACTCTCGCCAATGTTACTAATTCACAATTTTCTAGAATTCAATTCACGCCAGATTTATTACCAACAGATATTATTGGTATCACAACATATGAAGAAGGTAGAGGATTCTACTCTGTTAAAGGACCAGTATTTGCCAACTTTGTACTTGCAGATGAGATTAACAGGGCCCCGCCAAAAGTTCAGTCTGCACTTCTAGAAGCAATGCAGGAGCGTCAAGTAACTATCGGTAAAGAATCTTTCAGTCTGCCTAATCCGTTCTTCGTCATGGCTACTCAGAACCCTATTGAGAGTCTTGGTACATATAAGCTTCCAGAAGCCCAGATAGATAGATTCCTATTCAAATTACAGATGAAATATCCTAGTGCAGAGGATGAATTAAAAATTATGCATCAAAATAGTACATTGAAAAAATTTGAGGATTTTAATTTAAAGACAGTATTTACAACTGATCAAATATTGACGGCACAACAGGATGTAAAAAAAATATATATGGATAAAAAAGTCGAGAAATATATTGTCGGCATTGTAGAAGCTACCAGAAATCCTGAAAAATATAATTTAACAACAGGAAAATATATAGAATATGGTACCAGTCCTAGATCGACTATAGCACTATATATAACTTCTAAAGCATACGCTCTACTGAATGGAAAATCATTCGTTACACCAATGCATGTCAAAGCTGTAGCGCATAACATTCTTAGACACAGAATTCTATTAAATTATGAAGGACAGGCAGATGAAATATCGACAGATAAAATCATCGATGAAATATTGAGGCGCGTACCTGTACCATAAACCTGTAAATAATTTACAAGAACTGCGCGTCAAATAAGATCAGTTCTTGAATATAGTCAGAAATCGATTATTTTTGATATCTAAAAATGGCTCTTCGAAAACTTGATGTTGAATTATTACCTAAAATTAGAAGATTGGATGTTTATGCTAGGCAATCCGCTTTGAGTCAATATATTGAGGGTAATTGGACGACCGCAATAAAGGGTCAGGGTATAGAATTCTCTGGATATAGAGCATATTCGTTCGGTGATGATGCAAGTATGATTGATTGGAAAGCATCACTTAGAAGTAAAACTTTGCTTGTTAAAGAATATGAGCAAGAGAAAAGTGTAAATGTATATTTTTTGTTAGATGTAAGTAATAGTATGCTTTTTGCCTCGACAAAAAAACTTAAGGCAGAGCACGGGGCAGAAATTGTATCATCGCTAGCCTATGCTGTCTTGAAGTCAGGTGATGGTGTGGGCTTGAGCATGTTTACCGATAGACCAATAACTTTACTAAATATAAATATGGGTAGTAAAATGCATAGATTAGTAGTTAATGATCTAAAAAATGTTAATCATTATGGCGGAAAATTTAGTTTCGAAAATACTGCACGTATAATCATGAATTTTTTGAAGAGCAGCTGCGTATTAATAATAATATCTGATTTTATCGGTTTAGGTCCTGAATGGCCTAAATATCTTAGAATGCTCAATACTAAATTCCAAGTTATTGGCATAATGCTAAGAGACATTAGAGATAGAGAACTTCCTAAAGTAGCTGGACAATATTTTCTTGAAGATCCTTTTACTGGTGAGAAACTTTATATTGATACAGCAGTATATGCTAGTGCGTATAAAAAATATGTGCAAAAAGAGGAAGAAGATATCGCTAAATATTTTAAAGCAGCAAATGCAGATTTTTTGTCCATAACTACAAATAAAGAGTATTATGCTGATATAATAAAATTTTTTAAGCGTAGATCATTAACACAAAGACAGTAAAGATAAAAAAAAATACAATAAATTATATTAATATATTTAGTTAATATAATCAATAATATAATATCCACTAACAAAATAATACAGTATAATAGGTGAAACATGTATTTTGCATTTGAAAATCCAGTATATCTTTGGTATCTTTGTAGTATTCCACTGCTTATAGTTACTCATTATGCATTCTTAAAATATACTCGTAGACGCGCGATAAGATTTGCAAATTTTCAAGCACTAAAAAGAGTTACTGATGAAAAAGTTATAACTAAAAATCACATTATATTAATTATTCGCAGCATAATTATAGTCTGCTTGATATTGGCGATGGCTGGAACTACATTATGGTATAAAGGCAAGTCTAATAATAATGATTTTGTCATAGCCATCGATACAAGCTCTTCTATGACTGCTCAAGATTTCAAACCTACACGAATAGATGCAGCAAAAGAATATGTCAATACATTTATTGATAACCTAAATTCTGAAGCAAACATTGGTGTTTTGACATTTTCTGGAGCAGCGTTCATCGAGCATTTGCCTAGCAGCAATAAAGCTGAAATTAAAACTGCCGTTTCAAATATTCAGGCAGCTCAAGTTGGTGGAACTGACATCGCTGGCGCGGTTGTTACAGGAGTAAATATGCTTGTAGGTTCTAAGAAAGGTAAATTAATGGTATTAATCACTGATGGTAGCAATACTGTAACTTTTTTTACTAAAGATCCTATTGATGAAGCCATAAAATATGCTAATAGCAACAATGTAATGATTTATACCATTGGAATGGGTACAAATAGTGGACCTATAGGCTACCTTCCAGAATATTATAACGTTAGTTCAGTATTCGATGATGTAACGCTAGAAAAAATTGCTAATAATACTGGTGGAACATATTATTATGCTGGCAACAATCAAGAATTAGATGCAACATATAAGGATATATTATCAAACACTAAAGAAGCATATATACCTATACCATTTGGCTCAATACTTGCAATTAGTGCATTAATACTTATATTTGTAGAGTGGGGATTAATAAGCACAAGATATAGAAGCCTACCATAAAAAAATAAACCTTTATAGAAATTATATCAAATATATTTTTATTATTTGACTTCATCCTAAAATCATATCGGTTATAGATAAGTTATAGAATTAATTTGTGGGTTAAACTATGAATACGCAAAAGGACAAGGATACAAAAAATGTTAAATATGATTATGCAAAACTTTCATTAGAGATGCATGAAAAAAGTGTTGGAAAGATATCTATTATAAGTAAAGTGCCTATAAAAAATAGTTATGATTTATCAATAGCATATACTCCAGGAGTCGCTGCACCATGCTTGCAAATTGCTAAAAACAAAGATGATGTTTATAAGTATACTTCTAAAGGAAATATTATTGCAGTAGTTACCGATGGAACAGCTGTCCTAGGCCTAGGAGATATTGGTCCAGAAGCATCACTTCCTGTTATGGAAGGAAAGGCTATATTATTCAAACAATTTGGGAATGTGGATGCAATACCAATAGCTATTGCAAGTAAAGATGTTGATGAAATAGTTAGAACAGTAAAACTAATCAGTCCAGGACTTGGAGGTATAAATTTAGAGGATATTTCAGCTCCCAGATGCTTTGAAATCGAAGAAAGATTAAAAAAAGAATTAGATATTCCGGTGTTTCATGATGATCAGCATGGCACGGCTGTTGTAGTATTAGCTGCACTAATAAATGCTCTAAAGATTGTGAAGAAAGATATTTCCAAGATAAAAATTGTCATTTCAGGATCTGGAGCTGCAGGCATCGCAATAACTAAGCTTCTAAAAAATTATGGTGCAAACAACATAATATTACTAGATACTAAAGGAGCTATTTATAATGGAAGAATTGAACATATGAATCCTGCCAAAATAGCAATAGCTAAAGTCACTAATCCAAAAAAAGAAAAAGGAGAATTAAAAGATGTAATAAAGAATGCGGATTTATTTATAGGAGTTTCCGGTCCCAACACACTAAATATTGAAGCTGCAAAAACTATGAACAATAAGTCTATAATATTTGCCATGGCAAATCCTACTCCAGAAATATCACCAGATGATGCAAAAAAAGCTGGAGCATATATAATTGCCACTGGTAGAAGCGATTATCCTAATCAGATAAATAACGTGCTAGCTTTTCCAGGATTATTTAGAGGAACACTGGATGTTAGAGCTAAAACTATAAATGAAGAGATGAAGTTCGCAGCAGCTATTGCACTAGCCAATATGATTAAAAATCCTACAACTGATAAAATTATTCCATCACCCTTTGATATAGACGTAGCAGAAGGTGTTGCTAAGGCAGTACGCGAAGCTGCAATAAAGACAAAAGTAAACAAGATATAATTTACGCGCGCATCTCAATATCTATATAAGTTCTTTTAATGTATTGATATAATTTCTTCACATAATGTTTCATTATCTTTTCATCACATATATATGTACCACGCATATCTTTCATTTCAAAATCTAACATCATAATCTTTTCTAATGGTTTCACAACTTTAATTATCGGCTCCCACCACTGTTCTGCAACCCAGCCAGCGCCTCCCACAATAGTACCCATTAGCAATGCCGTAGCAGTAGTGTTAACATGTTGATCGTATGGAAGAACATTTGCTAATACCAGCGCAGACGGTATTGCTGTCCCAAAAAATGCTAACGTTCCAGCAAGTAAATAAGGTCTCCGTCTAGCATTCTCATATTCCTTTTCAAGTTTCTCCTTATCAAATCCTATATTCGCTAAAGATATTTCTTTATTGATCTGCAAATCTTTAGCACAATCTTGCAATATTGATTGTGCTCTCTCATCTAAACTAGCATAATGCTTTAATCTATGATTATCATAAAGAACTAAACTCATACCAGAAAATATATCTTTAACGTTGATTAATGGACACTTCTCTCCAGATTCTGCATGTCTATCCATTTGTTGCTGTACTAATATACCTATATCATTTATTGCTTCTTTAATATATACATATACATCCACTCTCCAATACGAATTTTACTGTTTAAATATTTATTCAATAATGATAAAAAAAAGAAAATTATATAAATCGATAATGAATTCCATCATATATGAAACACATTCAAAAAAATACACCAAACGAAGCTATATATGAGACGCAAACTATGCCGGCAACAAAAGCCAGATTATTATACTTTTCACAAAATGGATATAATAATCATGTCAGAAGAATACAAGAAGCAGATGCAGAAATAGCACGAATAAAGTCTGGAACAAATGATGCACACGAATCTGAAGGAGGTAGTCAAGAAGAGAGTGCTATACACGTAAATATTAATGATGCAATAGTAAGTTATGAAAATATATCTAGAACTCTAAATAAAGAGTTAGAAAATTTCAAAATAATACAATATCCGACGAGTGTCGACTCAGTATGTGTTGGATGCATTGCTAAAATAAGAGTTGATAATAATAAAGAAACTCAATGCTACATTGTAGGATATGGCGAAAATGGTAATTATAAAAATTCTATAAAATACGATGCACCGATAGCAAAAGCATTGATGAAACAAAAACCAGGATTTAAAGGCGGATTTAATACGGAAGATGATAAATATAGAACAGTAGAACTTCTCGGAGTAAGTCCAATTAAAGAAAAATAGATTTATTGATGATTCTAAAAAAGAAATAAGTGTATATATAAATAAAATTGATGTTTCTAGAATAGAATAACAGCCCCCAGCGAGAATTGCACTCGCGACCTTTTGATTACAAGTCAAACGCAATAGCTACTATGCTACGGGGGCATGTATAGAGAAAAGATTCGAAGTTAATTTAAAAATGTTGTTTTTATTTACTCCCATTCATAATTGCAATCCTTACAGAAATATTTGTATGTGCGATGCTGAAATTCTTCTATAACATTGTCGCTATCACATATTGGACATATCATGCTAAAATATGGTATTTTAGGTTTAAAAATTTGCTTAAAGTATATTGTTTTGTATGTATATTCGACATAATTCCATAAAATATATAAATAAGTATCTATTGCGATATATATCATAAGCGATATATCTAGATAGATATAGTATAAAAAGTATACTATTGTAAACATGAATTATTAAACGTGTGAGGTTTCAAGTATTATGTTAAAGAATCAACTTAAATTGATAGTATTAAAAAAGTTAGAGGATAAAAATCTCTCAGGATACGATTTGATAAAAGAGATTTATCAATCTACAGGTTCCTGGAAACCTAGCTTTGGCTCTATGTATCCCTTGCTTAAAGAACTTCATTCTAATAATTTAGTCACATTCAAAGTAATTAACAGAAAAAAAGTTTATTCCATTACCAATCTTGGTAGAAAAATATTAAAAGAAACATTAGCAGCAAGTCAAAACGTTATAGAGACAATGGCTAAAGAATTCAAGATGATGGAAAATATCTGCAGTTATAATGAAAGAAAACATCTCAATTTATTAATACACAAAATCCATACAGACAAGACTATGTTTGGCGGTGTTACTGATGAAATGGATAGATTTCAAAGAATATTAGTGACTCTTATGACAAAAGGAAAATTTAAATCTAAAGAAGAAGATATAAAAAAAATATTAAATGACACAATTGATAAACTTAAGAAGATATAAAGATATATAGATTATACGATGAGGAATAACATGAATAAAAAGCCACTTATTGAATTAAAAGATGTATGGAAAGTTTATCAAGTTGGCGATGTAAAAGTTGAAGCATTGAGGGGATTAAACTGGAAAGTTTATCCTGGAGAATTCGTTGCAATTCAAGGCCCATCAGGATCTGGTAAGAGCACTGCAATGAATATGGTAGGATGTTTGGATATTCCTTCCAAGGGACATATATTTCTAGATGGTCAAGATATTTCTAAACTTTCAGAATCAGAGCTTGCACAGATACGTGGAAAAAAGATAGGATTCATATTTCAAAAGTTTAATCTAATAAATACTTTAAGTGCTGCAGAAAATGTCATGCTACCATTAATGTTTTTGAATGTTCCAGAAGATGAAAGAAAAAAGATTTCCGATAAAGTACTTACAATGGTTGAATTAACAAATCGAACAGAACATAAACCTAATGAATTATCAGGCGGACAACAACAAAGAGTAGCGATTGCCAGAGCACTAGCAGTCAATCCAGATATAATACTAGCTGATGAGCCAACAGGTAACCTCGATAGTAAATCAGGTGCAATGGTTATGAGCTTTCTAGAAAAATTGCATGCTCAAGGAAAAACCATTGTAATGGTCACTCATGACGATAAGCTTGCCCAATATGCTGAAAGGATTGCAGTGTTAAAGGATGGAGAAATTGTTGAAAATATTACACACACTAAAAATCATGGCAAATCATTCAAGGAAAATGAGCAAGAAAAATAAGCATGATAATAAAAAAATAATATTAAACAGATATAGGTGATAAATATGAAAAGAAATAATATGATTTGGATTGTTGGATTAATGTTAATAATGATATTAACTCCGAGCGTACTAGCAGCAGCTGGAATCGATATAAGTATAAGTAAATATGATCCTTATCCTGCTACGCCAGGGCAAATTGTAAAAGTATGGTTGCTTGTTCAAAATACAGGAGATACTGACGCAAAAGATGTCAGCATTGAAGTCGTACCTCAAGCACCATTCACATCTTACAATCAAGACAGCATCGTGAACATATCTATACTTGGTGCACAAAAAGATTATCTTGTAGATTTCAATCTTAAGGTTGATGATAACGCTGTCGAGGGAAATAACAGTCTTAAAGTAAGGTATAGTTTTGGTCAATCATCTGTTCAGGAAAAAAATCTAGATATATACGTGCAAGCTAAAGATGCTACTTTGACAGTTGATAATGTCACGATGAATCCTACAGAAATAAGTCCAGGCAGCGATGGTACATTAACTATAACTGTAAAAAATAATGCGCCATCTACAATGACTGATTTGAGCATGAAATTGCAATTACAAGCAATTATTGGTGGAACACTTGTAGATTTACCATTTGCTCCTATGGATTCAGGTACAGAACAAAGAACTTATAGATTAGATTCAGGACAAAGCACTGATTTTACATACAATTTAAGAGTTTATCCTGATGCAGTATCAAAAGTATATAAGGTGCCATTTACATTAACATATTTTGATAGTTTAGGTAATTCAATAAACAAGACAGATTATGTTGGAGTAGTTGTCAATGGCTTACCTGATATATCCATATTAGTGGATAAGACGGATCTTTCAATGCAACAGCGTAGTGGTTCAATAACATTAAAAATTATCAATAAAGGTGTTAGTGACGTGAAGTTCTTGAACGTTATAATGCAGAAGAGCAATGATTTTGACTTGTTGTCCAATACCGACACTACATACGTCGGTAATTTAGTATCTGATGATTATCAGACTGCAGATTATAATATTGATGTAAAGTCCAAAAGCAATAATCTAATTGTTCCAGTAACATTACAATATATGGATTCTAACAATAAATATTATGAAAAAAGCTTTAACGTCGAACTGAATCTTATTGACATGAGCAAGCTTAATCCTCAGAAAGGTATTGGAGGATATTCTTGGATTACTATAATAGTAATATTATTGGTTGGCTTTGGAATATGGTATTATTTCAAGAATAAGAGCAAGAAGAATAAGAAGGGACAATTTTATCAATAAGTCTTGAAAATATATTTTTTCTTTTATTATTTTTTTAATATCTTTTATATTTGTCTAAAATGTTGAATGTCAAAACAAAATGATAAAAGATTATTTCAAACTAGCTTGGGAGAATATTACACACCGTCAAGTTAGATCCTGGCTTACAATTATTGGTATAGTTATTGGAATAGCAGCCGTCGTGGCGCTTATCAGTCTAGGTCAAGGTGTTAAGAAAGTTATTACAGATGAATTTGTTAAGATAGGAACAGATAAAATATTTGTTTTTCCAGCAGGAGGTTTTAGCTCTGGACCTCCAGGAAGTACTGTAGGAATAAATCCATTGACAGAGCATGATATAGAGATAATACGCAGATCCAAAGGAGTTAATGAAGTGTCCGGACTTCTGATGAAGCCTGCAAAGATAACATACAACAGAAATGTTTATTTTTCTGAAGTTCTTGGCACACCACTCGATGATTCTAGTAAATTACTCAATGAGGCATATAATTTCCAATACGCCAAAGGTAGAGCCCTAAAATCTGGAGACAAATACAAGATAACTATTGGGCACGATGTTGCAAATGACAAAATATTCGGCAAGAATGTAAATGTAGGTGACAGAATTAACATCGAAGGACAGGATTTTGAAGTCGTAGGAGAGATAGCAGCAATAGGAGACCCTGGCGTTGATCAAGGAATATTAATGCCACAGGATACTGCAACGCAATTATTTAATGCCACTTACCCTTTAGGCAAAGAAGAGTCTGAGATACTAGTTAAAGTAGATACTGGAGCCGATCCATCAACCGTCGCTGAAAATATACAAAAAGATTTGCGCAGAAGCAGAAATGTAAAAGAGGGCGAGGAAGATTTCAGTGTCCAGACAACCAGTCAATTATTAGCATCATTCAATGTAATACTTAATGCATTATTAGGAATAGTTATAGGCATAGCATTGATATCATTATTTGTCGGCGGTGTTGGAATAATGAATACAATGTATACTGCAGTTCTCCAGAGAACCAACGAAATAGGTGTCATGAAAGCCATTGGAGCAAAAAATTCAGACATATTAAAGATATTTCTAATAGAATCAGGAATGCTTGGTCTTATAGGAGGAGTAATAGGAATTATTATAGGAATGGGTCTTAGTGCATTAGTTGCATTTATTGGTCGAACATTCCTTAACACAATGCTACTTCACGCATATTTCCCATGGTATCTTATAGTAGGAGCCTTGTCATTTGCTTTTATTGTCGGAGCATTATCAGGAATCTTGCCTGCAATACAAGCATCAAAACAAAATCCTGTGGAGGCTTTAAGATATGAGTAATAAAATAACTATTAATAAAAAAGAAATAAATAATAAAGAGATTAATAATATAGAAATAAAAAATTTAACCAAGAAGTTTGGAAATTTTACGGCAGTTGATAAAATAAATCTTACTATAAAAGAGGGTGAAATATTTGGATTCTTAGGACCAAATGGTGCTGGAAAGACCACGACCATAAGCATGCTTACTACACTTATACGACCAACTTCTGGTACAGCAATTATAGCAGGACATGATATGTTAACTGAGGACGTGGATGTACGTAGCATCATAGGCGTTGTTCCACAATCATTCTCATTATTTGCAGAACTTACTGCACAAGAAAATTTAGAATATATAGGAAAACTTTATGGCATGAGCACTAATAGTATAAAAGATCGTTCAGAATATTTACTCAAACAAGTAGCATTATATGAACATCGTGACAGGATTGCAGGAGTATTCTCTGGCGGCATGAAACAGCGACTATCACTTGCTGCAAGCATTATGTCTAATCCTAAAATATTATTTATGGATGAGCCAACTACAGGACTAGATCCGCAAAGCAGAATAGCTATTAGAGAATTAACAGAACAATTAAATAGTGAAGGTATGACAATAGTTTATACGACACACGACATGGAAGAAGCAGACAAGATATGTGATAGAATAGTTATCATGGATCAAGGCAAGATTATAGCTGATGGTACAAGCGATCAGTTGAAACATCTAATAATGTCAGGACATCTTATAGAAGTAAGGCTTGGTCTAGAAGAAAAAAGGGATATGCATAACGTCATTCAAGAATTGAAGAAGTTATCATTCATCAAATCAGTTGTATATAATAAAGACGTCTTAAATATTACGGTAGATACTAAAGTTGGAACATTTTATAGTATTAGTGATTTTTTTCATAAAAAAAATATTATTATAGAAGAGATACAATATAAGGAGCCATCACTAGAAGATGTATTTGTACACCTAACAAAAAAAGAGTTGAGAGATTAAATTTTAAAACATGAAGCCTAACGAAAAAATCCATCGAAAAGAGAAAATTGTAGATTTTAGAAAGATTGGAGCAATCATACAAAAAAATTTTGTTGTAATGACTAGAGATAAGGTTAGACTTATACCACTACTGATATTTCCCATAGTGATGATACTTGTATTAGGATTTACTACAGGCAATTCTCCGAAGCATATTTCTACAGCTATCGTTGTCTATGATGATTCAGTATTATCGCAAGAGATACAGCAAGAAATAGCCAATAGTCAGACATTTTCTATAAAACATGTTGTCAGCACTGAGGATGAAGCAAGAAAACTTTTGGATAAAGGTGATGTACGCGTAATAATAGAGATACCATCGAATGTTGAGAATGATGTTAATAATAATATCCCTGCAAATATAATAGTGATTGTTGATGAATCAGATTCTGCAATCGCTGGAGCGGCTAATCAAGGATTGAACATAATTATTAATTCTCTCTCCATACGCATCAGTCAAGAAAAGATGCAGGTGTATCAACAATCTGTAGATATGGCTGCGCAGAGAATGGCAGGATATACTAATACACAAACTGCATATTATAATTCTATGACTGCAAGTACATCTAACAATATAATCGCTGAAAAATCTGTAGCTGCATCTAAAAATATACTCGACCAATATACAAATAATTTATTGTTATCTATACCTCCATCTAGTCTTTTAGTTATTCCTCACAATGATACTGTACAAATATTCATGAACAATCAGACACCGCAGAATACTGATCAGAATTTTGTTGCTATAGAGTCGCCTGTTGCTCCACAGATTAGGGCACAGGCATCTATACTACAACAATCTTCAGCCTTGATGGGATCTGCAGAGAATAGTTTAGCAGCATCTTCTGCAGTGTCTACAAAATCAGTTCAGAGTGATAAAAAATTGCAAGAAACATATGCTCAAAATGTGGTTCAATCATTACATACTATAAAAATATTTACACATTCAAAAATTGAAAACGTCTTAAGACCACTAGTTTTAACGAATAAATCTGCATATGGAACTAATAAGCGTGCTATTGATTTTCTTATACCTAGTCTTATAGCATTGACATTATTTCAGGGAGCAGTTATGGGTATGGGTAGAGCTGTCGCTGGAGAGAAGCGTGATGGATCATTAACCAGAGTATTTTTGACTCCTACATCTAATGTTACAATAATTAGTGGAACAATAATATTTTATGTACTATTTGAATTAGTGCGTGCGGCATTTCTCATATTTGTAGCTGTCATGCTATTCAATACTCATATAGAAGGCAGCATATTATTAATAATACTTATACTTGCCATATATGTTAGTATATCTATAGCTATAGGAATGATAATATCTAGCCTTGTAAGGACTGAACAGCAGTTCACATCGATGGCAATGCTTATTAGCTTGCCGACAATGTTTTTAGCTGGAGCATTTTTTCCAGTGCAAGCAATGCCTAAAGTACTTCAAGCGATAGCATCAGTTCTGCCAGTAACATATGGTGGTGAAGCATTGCGTGGTGTGATGATTAAAGGATTTTCCATAGGAATGATTATGGCACCATTAATGGTATTACTACTATTCCTTGTAGCATTATTAACAATAGTAATTTTAGTGTTCAAAAGAGATATAGAATAGATAATATAAATAAAGTTTAAACTAGTATGATAAACAAATTAATTAAAAATGTGTGATTGGAGGAGATTAATATGAAAATTATAAAAATATCGCGAATTAAAAATGATTTGCAAAATAATCGTGGAACATATTATAAAATAAACTATGCTATGATTGTATTTGTATTATTAATAGCAATGATCATAATTCCAACGATGGTAGAAGCATATCCACGTATAGTCGTATCTGGATTTGATATAAAAAATGGAGATGCAGCCGTAGGTAAAGATTTTACATTATCACTAAATATATCAAATATAGATAAAGAATGTGCTGTATATATTGCTACGGGTGTAGAGGCAAGTACACCATTTATAATGAAAGGTGTTAGCACATCTAGAATTAATGAATTGTGTCAAGGCGAACAAGCAATTGTAGATATACCTATGAAAATCGATCCTACAGCTACTGGCGGAACATATCAATTAACAATTTTAAATAGTTATGAGACCGCAACATATACAGAATATTCATCGACTGATACAATAAATATATTTGTCAATGGTACACCTGATATCAATGCTTATATCACCAATTCTGAACCTGTAGATGTATATCCTGGGGATACAGCCACGCTAACTTTTACTGTAGAAAATGATGGTACGTTTCAGGCTCAAGATGTTACAGCCAATCTTACAGTAGGTGAACCTTTGATTGCTAA
>Ga0182027_10006617_pt1 | contig 17291 bp, 16 predicted proteins | sample 712E1DmetaG_FD_121300 | JGI IMG/M metagenome (GOLD analysis project Ga0182027, IMG submission 121300) | Permafrost microbial communities from Stordalen Mire, Sweden - 712E1D metaG (Illumina Assembly) | ecosystem: Environmental > Terrestrial > Soil > Wetlands > Permafrost | place: Sweden... | reverse complement strand
ATACGTATTAACAAAAAATTGAATGCAGAAGTTCATTGAATATTGATTTTGAAACCAAAGCTTCCAAATTATTTACAGGAAACCATTTCAATGAAGATTATAATTTTTTTGTTTAACTTTAACTAAACAAGAAATTTGAAACAACACATAAAAATTAAGCATAATAAAGAATTCTGGTTTTTGTTATTATTTTTTTGATAATTTTACAGCTTCCAAAAAAAAACGATCCGTCTTATTAAAACGGTGAAAGATAAGAAGATACAACCTTTATGATTAAAAAGGATTTTTCAGCTCAGTTTTCGATGATTCTTGGAATTATGATGGTTGCATTGTGTTTTGGGTTAGCATTTCTGTTACTTTTTTCTCCAACATTTATTTTTTACTTAAAAAAATCTCGCACGGTTTTTGTTATTGCATTTATTGTGCTGGGAATTTTTCGTTCAATCATAATTTATCAGAAATATAAAAAAAGGGAGGAATAAGTCATGGATTTGCAGAAATATAAATCTGGTTTGTTTATACTCACAGTGTTGCTCGCAATTAATTCATGTAATACAACTCCTCAAAAAATAATGGATGAAACACCTACGAGGGGCACTATTAACATTGGGGTCGATGATTCCTACAAATTACTGGCTGATGCTGAACTCTACACATTCCATTCTTTTTATAAAGATGCCCATATAAGTGCACAATACTTATCCCAGGACAGCATTTTAAAATTATATCTTAAAGATTCGGTAAGACTTATAATTACAAGTCGTAAACTGACTGAAAACGAAGAAGCCTATCTGAAAGAGAAATCAATATTCCCAAGGACGACCAAAATAGCTTATGATGCACTTGCATTTATACTCAATAGAGAAAACACCGATACTTTGATACGTTATAACTCAATAAAAGATATTTTCACCGGCAAAACTTCGAAATGGCAACAACTCAATCCCAAATCGAAACTAAATGATATTAAAATCGTATTTGATAACCCGGGATCAAACAATGTTTCGTTAATTATGAATAAATTCGGATTATCAGGTTCACTGCCAAAATATTGTTATTCAGTCACTAAAAATTCGGAAGTGATATCATATGTTGAAAAACATCCCGAAGCAATGGGTATCATAAGTGTGAATTGGATCAGTGATCCAAGTGATTCTATAAGCCATGCTTTTCTTAAAAAAGTGAGAGTGGCTTCTATATCTTCCGAATACGATTCGTATGGTAGTGATTTTTATCGACCGCACCCTGGTTATATCGCTAATAAATCGTATCCTTTTATCAGGGAAGTTTATATGATAAGTCGTGAAACTTTTTATGGACTGGGATCCGGATTTATTCAATTTGTTGCCGGAGACCAGGGTCAGCGGATTATATTAAAAGAAGGAATGGTGCCTGCTACAATGCCAGTAAGGTTAGTACAAATCAGTAAAAACTAGAGTATTATTAAATTTAAATATTTACCATATATGAGACTGTTCATTGGAATTTTTTTCTCACTCCTTACGATTGAGGCGTTTAATCAAACCGATTTAAATTCGGCTTTAAAACTTGCTAATAGCGAGCAATATGAGAATGCTGCCCAGGCTTTTGACATTTTATTAAAAAATGAGCCCAACAATGGCGATGTGTACTATTATTATGGCGAGACAATTATAAAAGATTACCTGTCTGATACATTCTCCAATTCCTTGAAAGATATGGCCAGTAAGGCCGAAGAGTTATTTCAACGAGGTATTCAGCAGGATCCCACCAATGTTTTAAACAATATTGGTTTGGGTGCTATAATTCTTTTGCGTTCAAGTGATACGACGGCAGCAGATAAATATTTCAATATTGCCTTGGCATCCTTGCCAACCAGGAAAAAATTGATGACCCCAAAACATGCAATTATCCTTACAAAATTGGGAACATCTCAGTTATTAGGTAAAGTCAACAGGTATAATAAGGCTCTGAATTTTTTATTCAGGGCCAAAGAAATAGATCCTTCCAATGCATCAATCTTCATTGCACTGGGTGATATCTATATTCGCCAAAATGACGGAACAAATGCACTGGCAAGTTATAACAAAGCGCTAAGTATAGATCCCAAATCTCCCTTGCCAAAAATTAAAATTGGCAATATTTATATGCGTGTTCCTAATTTAAATGCTGCACGGCCCTATCTTGAAGAAGCCCGGGAAATTGACTCTACTTTTGCTCCAGTTTATCGTGAACTCGGTGAGTTGTATACTATGGCAGGACAATATAATCTTGCGAAAATTAATTTTCGTAAGTTCCTGGATCTTTCCGGCAATAATATACCTGCTAAGATTCAGTATGCAAAGGCTCTTTTTAAATCGAAAGATTATACCAATGCTTTAAGCATACTGGAGGAGGTTTTAGCTGTGGATAAATCCCGTAATTACCTCAACCGTCTGGCAGCATATTCCTGTTATGAAAAAAAGCCCCCGGAACTTGATAAAGGAAAATTATACATTGAGGAATTTTTTAAAAACACCAATGCGGAAAGCATTATTCCCAGAGACTATATCTATTACGGACGTATACTTTACAAAATTGCAAAAAACGATTCTGTGACCCTGATGCAGGCTTTTGATAAATTTAACAGAGCCTATGCAATGGATACAAATGATATCAATCTTGTAACAGAGGTAGCATCAAATTATTACTACGCGCGTCAATATAAGAATGCCATTGTCTGGATCAATAGAAAAAACAGCAAAGGAAAAACAGACAAAGATGATATGATGCTGATTGGAAAATCCTATTACCAGCTTGGTGAATTTCATAATGCCGATAGCATCTTTAGCAAAATCATTGCAAAACAGCCTGATAATATACAAGCATATGTTTATGACGCCAGAACATTTTCAAGTATGGACCCAACTTGTGATAAAGGCCTGGCTAAACCAAAGTTTGAATTACTGATTGATAAAGTCGGTGCCGATACAACAAAAGCTGCTAAAGATATGTTACAGGAAGCAATAACCTATATGGGCTATTATTATCTGCAGCAAAAAGACTATCCGAATGCAAAAACCTGGTATGTTAAGTTATACAATCTGGATCCGACGAAAAAACAATGGCAGATCCAAAGTCTAAAATCAAGGGCATTGATAGCATATAAAGAAAAGGATTATGTTACGGCCCGGGATTTGTATACTGAAATCAAGAAACTCGATCCTGCCGATCCCGATGCCCCACAGGCTATAAAGGATTTAACCAAAGTCATTGAAGCTCAAAAACGTCAACAACAACTACAATAAACAAAAATAATTTCAAAAAATCGTAAGTGAATTGCACGTAAAAAATGTCAATGAGAGTACAGGTTTAGAAAATATTGCTTTCTTTGTACCCGATAAATTTTAAACTATTGTTTTACATTTACTTTAAATAAAAATCGAAAATGAAAGGACAAACTTTAAAAGAAGCATTAAAATCGATTTTCGTATTGTCGGTTATCGTGCTGTGCGTTGTATTTGGTTACCTAATCTATAAATATATTATGGGTAACCCTGTTAACTTTGAAGGTCAGAATCCAAACGGTCATCCACTTCCTGGTAACTACTTAGGAATTGTATACAGAGGCGGTTTTATCGTGCCTGTGCTTATGGCAGTAAACCTTATTCTTATTACGTTTGTAATCGAACGTTTTATAATGCTTGGAAAAGCCAGTGGAAAAGGTAACTTAAACTCATTCGTTCGCAAATTGCAGTCCCATCTGAATGACAACCAGATTGAAGAAGCTGCTCAAATGTGCGATGAACAAAGAGGTTCCCTTGCAAATGTTATGAAATCCGGACTGCATCGCTACAGAGACTTACAATCTGATAAGAGTCTTCAGAACGACCAAAAAGTGCTTGCACTTCAGAAAGATCTTGAAGAGGCAACAGCTCTTGAATTACCAGTACTTTCTCAAAACCTTATCATTCTGTCTACCATAGCTTCTATTTCAGTACTTATCGGGCTTATTGGTACAGTGCTTGGTATGATCCGGGCATTCGGCGCTTTGGCTACATCCGGCGCTCCAGACGCTTTAGCTCTGGCAAACGGTATTTCAGAAGCCCTTGTTAATACAGCATTTGGTATTACAGGATCAACCCTGGCAATTATTTTTTACAACTATTATTCATCAAGAATTGACAGTATGACATTCAAGATGGATGAGGCCAGTTTCAGTCTCACACAAACTTTTGCTTCAACTTTGAAGTAATTGGGTAGAAATTTGCTTGGACTGATATTGAAGAAAAACAAACTGAAATATAATGGGAAAAATTAAATTAGCAGTAAAAACGCCACGAATCGACATGACGCCGATGGTGGACTTGTTTTTCCTTCTGCTCATCTTTTTTATTTTGACGGCTACATTTCGACCACAGGAGTCTGTTCAGGTTGATACACCGTCATCAACATCACAAACACCCATTCCTTCGGATAAGCAATTTATTACAATTACGATTTCAAAGGATGATAAAGTCTATTTTAATGTTGACAATGGCAGCGACTCAAGCCAACACATTCGTGGTAAGGTTTTACAAGCTATCGGCAGTCAGTATCAGATTAGATTTACGCCCCAGGAAATCAAGAAATTTGAAGGCATGGCCTCTTTTGGTCTTCCGGTTGTTAAACTCAAAGACTGGTTGAATGCCAGGGACCAGAAAGCACGTGATGCTATTGAGGATGGAGTTCCGGTCGATTCAACGGATAATCAACTTATGATGTGGATACGATTCGCACGTACTTATAATAACGATTTGCAAGTTGCTATAAAAGGTGATGGTGGTTCCAACTATCCGGTGGTTAAGAAAGTGATTGATGTATTGCAGAATAATAATGTTAACAAGTTCAATTTAACCACCAATCTGGAAAAGGTTGATGTAACATTAGATAATTTATAAAGAAATTATAAAATGGCTGAAATAATTCAAGGAGAAGGCCACGGTAAGGGTAAAGGAAAGAAAAGGGCAAAGAAGCACGGAACGCATATTGATATGACTCCGATGGTAGACCTTGCCTGTTTGTTGCTTACTTTCTTCATGCTTACCACGGCATTTAGTAAACCAAAAATCATGGAGATTATCCTGCCTGAAAAACCAAAGGAAGGCGAAAAACCGCCTGAACTTGATAAAAGCAGGGCGCTTAATATAATTCTCATTGATAATGATAAGATACTTTGGTATAATGGTCTGGCTGATCCAAACAAGGATCTTCCGGTTTTAACTGAGACTGATTTTTCAAAGGATGGCATCCGTAAGGTCCTCCTGCATCGGAATAAGGAATTATTTTCACAAATCTTTCTTATGAATAAAGATGTAAAAGAAGGCAAACTTGTCCTATCCAGAGATACCGTCGAAACCAGAACACGAAGAATGATGAAAGATGATAAGCTGGGTCCGATTGTACTTATCAAGGCAAGTGAAAATGTCAAGTATAGAAATATAGTGGACATCATTGATGAAATGGCTATAACCAACATTGCACGGTATGCACTTGTTGATTTGAACCCTGTGGAGAAAAAGATGGTAGAGAATTTTAAAAAATCTCAAACGCCAGTTACCGCCATTAGTAAACCAAATTAAAAGACTTGAATCATGAATAATGAAATGCTTTTAGACCCGGCGGTAACCCTCGAGGATATAGTTTACGAAAACCGGAATAAAGAATATGGGTCATTTGTATTGCGCAAAAAAAATAGAAAATTCTTATTCCTGGCTTTCCTGATATCTTTGATTGGGTTAGGTTCCGGTATATCAGTACCTTTTATTAAAGCTTACCGTAACAGAGGTAAGAAAATTGAGTTGCTGACAACTACGGTAGTGAGTATGACAGACGTAAAAACTGCAGATGATATACCACCACCACCACCACCACCACCGCCACCAGCTGCTGCGGAACAACAGGTTAAATACACGGCACCTAAAGTTGTTGATACGGTTAAGGAGGAAGTGCAGCTTGCAACAGTGAGTGAAGTTAGTCAAACTACTACGAACGAACCAGTTCCTGAAAAAATTGAAGTTGCTAAAGAAGAAGAATCAGCAATTCAGGAAGATGAGCCGGTCTTCATCTTTGTTGAAGAACAGGCTTCGTTTCAGGGTGGCGATGTGAACACTTTTCGCTCCTGGGTTGAGAAAAGTTTGGTCTATCCACCAGTTGCTGCTGAAAATGGCATTTTTGGAAAAGTAATAGTACAATTTGCCGTAAACTCCAGAGGTGAAGTAGTAGATGCAAAAGTATTGCGAAGTGTCGACCCTTCACTTGATAAAGAAACTATCCGGGTCATTAATATGTCCCCTAAATGGACACCTGCAAAACAGGGAGGAAGAGCTGTTAAGCAGCAATTCGTAATCCCGGTATCATTTGTCCTTCAATAAATTTTAAAGGCCGTCTTCCGACGGCCTTTTTCATTTTATATATTTTCTTCCACATCTCTTGCTCTTGCACTGTCATGTAAAATAAAATCAGAATTTAGAACTCAGTTACCGGATTAATTTAAGCGTCTTTCTGCATTTTGATTTTAAGCCGACAGAGCCATCTTGCATAACCGACTCCAAAACTGCTTTTAACTCAAACCGGATATCAGGGAATTTTTTAATAACTTTAATCAGGACTCCGATTGCAAAGGCTCTGGTAGCAATGGATTGATTCCTGTCATTTAACAAATTAAAGCAAATATCGGTCAATTTACCAATGGATTCATCATCCAGATGAAGCGGCAACTCAGCAAAGATTTTTAAAATACTTCTTTTTACACAATCTGTTTTTGAATTGGGAAGCGTTTTTATTAATACAGGAATATGTGAATTTATTAAGCTATTGTATTTAAAAGTCGACAGAACTACAACTCGGCTGGCGCGCATTGACAGAGGATATTCATCCTTTAAAGCAAGCATTAACATTTCATCAAACTTTTCCTTGTCACTTCCTATTTCTGCCACTATAACATCGGCGATCATTCTCGAACTATCAACCAATCTTGTCTCATAATTATACATAATCAAAGTTTTTTCAATAATTTTGAATATCAAATTTAAAAATTATTTTCTATGATGAAAATATGGCAGCCAAGCCCTGAAGAAATTGATAAAACAAAAAACTGGGGAACATGGAGCAAAGAAATCTCTGAATTTATCTGGTTTTATGATGAACCTGAAACTTGTTATATTTTAACGGGCGAAGCAATCGCTACTGATGACACCGGCAATTCAATTCATTTCAAAACCGGAGATATGGTACAATTTGAAAAAGGACATGAATGCAAATGGAAAATTATACAGGATATCAAGAAAAAATACAAATTTGGATAATTCAAATCTTCAGAGAACATTAGGAAATTTAAAGTTTGATTAGATATTTTTTTCCTGATTGTTGAATAATATTTCTTGTAAACAGCAATTATATTCTGATATTGCACGTTAAAAGCTGACCTGTTGGTGATGGCTAAAGAGCTATTATTTTATGGTTTTTAATTGATTTTTAATAATGTTCAAGTTTCCATTTTTTATAATACTGACTTGGTTATTAATATTTGCTGCCTGTAAAAGCAAACCTGAATACAGTCAAAAATACACTAAAAGTAAAGGAGATTCTTCTTCGTCTAAAAACGTTAGAGCAGCCTTACCAAAGAATAAAAAAATTCAAACTAAAGAAATACCAGATTCTATATCGAATGATACGATCAGGGCTTACCACTATCTTCATAATACATGGACCGATTCGGTTATTACAAAAGAATACAAAGCAATTTTTATTGTAAAAGTTGATTCTTTAGATCCGATCGTAGATACAATCAAATCCTTAACAGGAAACCGGATTACAATTGGATACAATCACAATTACCTGATTTCCTTTTCTAAGAATAATAAACCCTGGTTTACGGTATCATTTAGTAAAAAGAAAGACCTTGAATCCTTAATCGGAGGAACTGATTATTGGCTGGAAAGTAATCTGGATGTATTTCGAAGATTGGTGTATAATGAAAAGTACAAGAAATTTATTATAGAATTTGAAATTAATCCGGTATATAATTTCGGCTCAGACTATTATTTTGTATTTGATACACAAGGAAAAATTGAACATACAGGGACTGCCGGGAGTTGGGGTGGTGGCAATCCGGATGGGATACCTTTTATTACTGATGATTACACGTCATACATCACTTGCTTTGAAGTTTATAATTTTAAAAATAACACAGCAATGCCTCTTTCTGAGTTTGTTGCAAACGCCGAGTATAAAAAATTTGGAATTACAAGTTCAGATTACAAGTGGTTGCATGGGCTCAGAAATTTGTCAAAAAACAATTTTTTGGTCGTATTTAATCGAAATGACAGCAACCCTGATTTTAATGCTCTAATTTTAAACACTGATACGATTTTAGTCAATCGTTTCAAATATTATGGCCTTATGGAAGAAATGAATGCTGAATTTCTCTTTCAGCATGATACATTGAACAATTTATACTATGTATATGATTCAGACCGCGAAAGGCTCATCAGTATTGATGAAAAAAATCCAACCACAATTAAAGAGTACAATGTTTACGACATGATTAAAGTTAAAGGCGATACAATGAAAACCGATAAATTTATCATGATCAGTTTTGAAGTTTTTGGAAATTACAGGTTTTACAAATCTCAGAATGATAGCGGGTTTTACTGTGATATCGATAAACTTGAATAGAAATTATTCTTTTTCGGCAAACACAATAGCTTCATATATATAAATATCTGCATCTTTCCATCCCTCCCATCCGATTCCTGCCTTTTCCTCGGCACAATGAGAAAGTAATTGTTCTGTATTCCATCCGGTCTTAATTGCCACCTGAGGTAAATAAGTGCCTGAACGCAAACCTTTTTTAATTAAAATCCCATGCTTTCCAGGAATGATTTCATCAATAGAGTTAATTTTTTTAAGGGGTGAAAGAACGGATATTTCAATATCGATTTTGGCAACTTCGTCCAGTGATACAGGATCGAACCTTGTGTCGTGAATTGCAGCAGCAACTGCCATTTCCTGTATTGTTTTGTATAATGCTTGATCCGGTTGCATTTGGCCTATACAACCTCTTAAATTTCCATTTGCATACAGACTGACAAAAGCCCCGTATTTTTCCAGGAAAATCTTGGGAAGTTGATTCTCATCGGATATTTCAATATTGCCTTTACTTAAGTAATTTATAATGCTTTGCCTGGCCATAAGAAGAAGTTTCTTCTTCTCTTCTGCATTTAAATCAACATCAAGGTTCTTTGACTCAACCGGCGTTTTCTTTAAAATAATAATTGATTGGTATCCCACAACTTTTGATTTCTCACCATAGACTGGTGTCTCTCCTGAATTCTGATATAGAATGGGCATAAACTTAAAATCATTATCCCCATTGGTAATATAAAGTAAAGTCAAAACAGAAGTCCATCCGCACATACTGGTCACAAGATTTGGAATTTCTTTTTTTTCATTTTCATTAAGTTGAGATTGGAATTCATCAACATTATTGCTACATACGGCAGCGATGGTCGAACGATCAACTTTTAAAGCATCATTATACTGAGGATAATGAGATAAATCAGTGCTTATTACAAATAAATTTCCGGGTACAAAATACGCTTTTAAAACTTTTGCAATTTTACGACAGGTTTGTTCCGACTGGGTACCAAGAAGAATGGGTACTATTTGAAAATCAGAACCCCAAATGTGTTGCAAAAATGGGAGTTGAACTTCCAGGCTATGTTCCGGAGCCTGAACATCTGATCGACACTGAAAGACCTTATCTTTCTTTAACAGTTCCTGAACAATCTTTTTATCTACTTCAACCTTCCCGAGTGGTGTAATAAAATTATCTCCGCAATAAACAGATGCAGCATCATAAAAAGCGTGATGACTTGAGCCGATAAGAAAAACCGTTTTTATTGAATGAATATCCTTTAGCGGAATGTAGGCTGATGCCGCAACAATACCTGAAAAAATATAGCCGGCATGTGGAACAATAATTGCCATTGGCACTAAATCCTTCGGTTTAGAATAGTTGACTGCTTTTTCAGCCTTCATAAACAATGTATCCAGATCAGAAGCGAGTTCCTCACGGTTACCGGGATAAAACTTTCCGGCAACTGCCGGTAACCGGTCTCCCAGACTGTCATACTTATTTTCCATTGTATTGTGTGTTTTGGAAGTATTATTAAATATTGAAGGCATTATAAAAATCCCTCCAAGAATTCCCATTGTTGTCAAAATAATTAAAGGATACCTCATTCGTTTTTTTACTGATTTTTTAAAATTAAATTGCATTTATTCATTATTAGAATCAAGATTCATTAAACTGACTTTCACAAATTTAAACAATTGAAACATGGAAGTCAATATTATTATAAATAACCCCTGTCAGGGTAACATTTTAAATCTATATTTAAAATGTTACCCTGACAGGGGTATATATCTACATTTGCAAAAAATTCACCATCTTAAACCTTATCACCCAGGCAGGTTCCCACGCTACGAGCACATTCAATCCATGGATGATCAAGATATATTTCTTTCCGTTTACCAACCACATCTTCCAAAGCAACAGGTTCACAACTATCTCCGTGGGCAGCCACCATAACGCCGTATAACCCGTCCTGGATAAAACGTGCACACGCAGTTCCAAGTCGGGTGGCCAAAAGCCTATCATAAGCAGAAGGTATTCCGCCACGCTGAAGATGTCCCAATATTGTAACCCTTGATTCAACCAGGGTCAACTGCTCCAGTTCCTGGGCAAGTTGTATTGTATTTCCTATTTCCTTCTTTTTATATTCCCTTAATTCAGCTTCTATTTTATTTTTTTTATCAAGATCTTCCCCTGCCGCATCAATACGTTTTTGCAGAATTCCCATTTTTTGCGATGATTCTATTGAAAAAGCTCCCTCTGCGACTGCAATAATACTAAAATGTTTTCCGGCACGTTCGCGGGCTAAAATAGAATCAGCAACTACTTCAATATCATAAGGAATTTCAGGAATTAAAATAACATCTGCTCCTCCTGAAACACCAGCTCCCAAGGCCAGCCAACCCGTATGATGTCCCATAATCTCGACAATAATTATGCGATGGTGACTTGATGCTGTACTATGTAACCGGTCAATAGCTTCCACTGCAATCCCCAATGCGGTATCAAATCCAAAAGAAACATCTGTGCCGTAGACATCATTATCGATGGTTTTTGGCATCGTAATGATATTAAGTCCGCGGTTCATGAGCTGAAAAGCATTCTTTTGAGTACCACCGCCACCAATACACACCAGCGCATCCAAATGATGTTTATGATAATTTTCAACAATTACCTCAGTCATATCCATCAACTTACCTCCAACCTGCATTTTATGAGGTTTATCACGACTGGTACCTAAAATGGTCCCTCCAAGGGTTAATATCCCTGATAAGGCTTCCCCACCCAAACGGACGGATCTATTCTCCATAAGCCCACGAAAACCATCCATAAAGCCAATTACCTGCATATCGTATACGCCGATTGCCGTTTTACCAATACCCCGAATTGCCGCATTTAGACCGGGACTATCACCACCAGCAGTAAGAAGACCAATATGTTTATTCATCATCATTCTCTTTTTCATACTTTAATTTTACAATTTTGATACGCCAAATAAACATCTTCTAAAAACATCAGCACTGATTTCATTGAAGGCATTTAGCCGTCGGATGTTTAATAAATTATCGCCGTTCAATAGCCAAAGAAAATACTTTTATTGTAATAATCAGAATATCCAAGATTATCTTAAGTGCTTTATAGATTTCTATATTTCATTGAATATTATTTCTGAATCTTATTCTCTTTTAGCATATTGCGCAGATAATATACATTATCGCCTTTCCATGTTACAAAGCAAATATCAATATCTCCATCGCCATCTACATCGCCAGCTACTGCATTAAAGCATTCAATATTTGACAGTAAATCATGACGAGTCCATTTTGTTGCTGTGCCATCTATATTTTCCCAAATATAGCAATGTTTATAAAGGTTACCTGTCATCGGTCCTCCACCAGAAAATATGTCAAGGTCGCCATCATTATCAAAATCAGCTACACATAAGGAATGTAAATCCTGACCCGTATTGTAATCGACAGGATGAGTAAACCATGTAATGCCTTTACCATCGACGTTTTCTAACCACGCGACTCTTCCGGATACATTATTTGATTCTGTCTGAACTACATCCATCTTACCATCTTTATTCATATCCGCAACAAATACTCGTGATGAATTGGCAAATGCTCCCTGACTATTTACAAAACTTAAAGTCTTATGCATTGTCCATTTTGTTCCATCACTATTCATATTTTCATACCAGACATTGCTTCTCACAATATCAATTCTTCCATCACCGTTAATATCACCCAGCCCGTTTGGTGCAATACCACCAGCAACGCCATCTCCAACTTTTATTTTGTTCCACTTCTTCTCGGGTTTTAGGTTTACGAAATAGACAAAAGTTCCATCCTGGGGGCTCATTGAGATCAGTTCAGGATAACCATCGCCATTGAGATCACCGGCAATATTATCATAGGCGATTATCGCCCCGTTTTCATACCGCTGCCACTCATCTTTTTTATCACCCGGATTGCGATACCATGTGCCTCCTGCAATAAGATCAACAAAACCATCTCCATCCACATCAAAAGCCACAGCTCCTTTATCAGTCAATGCATTATCTCCGAGTTTATGTTTAACCCAATTATCTGCTTCAACATATTCATACCACCAGATTGAGCCTCCGCTTGCAATTACAATCAGATCCAGGTCACCGTCTTTATCTACATCAACAAGAATACATTGTCCTAACATGGTGGATCCGGTCTTTCCAATTTCAGATAATTTAAACTCAGGAAATTGTCCATAGCTAAAAAGAAATGTATTTAGTGCAAGAACTGCGAGAAGATTTATCCGGAAGATGTTATTTTTCATAATCAAAAATTAAGTTGCGTAATATTTATATTCTGTAATGAGAACTTTGTAAAATAATAAAAGTACCGATATTTCAAACAAAAACGCATCAACATCTTATGAAAAATCGCGTTCGATATTTTTAAATTTTATGACTATCTGGAATCATGAATAATTAACCTAAAAAATTAGATTAATTTTTTAGAGTTTTTTCAGTAATCAGAGGGTTACTTTTAAGATCGATGAAGTATTAACCTTTTGAATTGCAATTATGCTGTTATACCATGAAAAACTGAGACAACATGTCAAAATTATGTAATGTGCTGTTGTTTTTGCAATTTGAAGCACTACAGTTATTTCATAAGTTAATTGAAAGATCTGTAAAACAGTTGATAAATTAATAATTTTGACATTAAGTGTAATTTGCTTACCGCCCCATCATGGGGCGTTTTTTTTAATTTTCATTCAAAAATGAATTACCTCGCAGCAGACATGCCCGCCGTAAAACTTTGGCAGGCAGAGCTTACGAGGTATCAAATAGGAATATCCGTTATCCCTATAACTCAAGAGTAAACCGGAATCAGGAAAATACTGAATTAAGATTAAACAGAATTGTTGGTCAGGATAAAAATCCGTCTTCCTGCTTAAAAATTGAGACTTCTTACGGCGATGTTAACCTAACTAAATGATGTCCTGAAGAGTTTTTTCCATTGTTTTTTTATAAACAATAAAGGATGGATTTAATAGATTTTCCTTGTTATATACTAATGGGATTTTATCTGGAAATTGAATTATTCCACAGCCTGCGCCCTCAATAATTGCATGACTTGCCGCCGTGTCCCATTCCATGGTAGGTCCGATTCGGGGATACAAATCAGCCCTACCCTCAGCAATCAAACAAAATTTTAGGGAACTCCCATACGGCTCTATAAGGCATTTGCCAACAACAGATTGAATTTTATCAATTATTACTTTTGTATCATCCGACAAATGGGATCTGCTAACCAATATTAGCGGATTTTGCCTTAATTCACTATTGAGAGGTAGAATCAGAGAATCTTTCCGGATACTCTTTAATGAAGTAAAGCCACGAACCATAGTTTTATAACTACCGATATCTTTGTTTCCATAATACAGGATACCCATTGCAGGTATATAGACTACTCCAAGAATGGGATGACAATCTTCTATCAGGGCAATGTTAACAGAATACTCGGAATTTTTCTTTATAAATTCTTTTGTGCCATCCAGGGGATCAACCAACCAAAATTTTTGCCAACATTTCCTTGTCTTGTAAGGTACCATTTTATTCTCTTCACTCAAGATGGGAACTCCGGTTGTCTTTAAGAATTCATTAATGATCCGGTTTGATTCAAGATCGGCGAGTGTTAGAGGGGAACTATCCTCCTTTGTAATTATTTCAATATCTTTAAGGTAATACTCCAATGTCTTTTCACCAGCACATATGGCAGCTTCAATGGCTATCTCAAGCAAAAAATTCAGATCAACTTTTCTTTCCAAGACTCAGAGAAACTTATATAACAATGGTGCGAATGTATAAAATATACAACCTAAAAATTCTTATTTTTATATAAAAATAAGAACCGACGATGCCCTTAATATCAGATTTAAAACCACATCTTATTTGGAAATATTTTGAAGAAATTCTTCAAATACCAAGACCTTCAAAGAAGGAAGGGAAAATAATTGCGTATCTCGAAAATTTTGCAATCCGAAATCATTTTGATTTTAAAAAAGATGCAGCAGGTAATATCCTGATTAGCAAACCTTCCAGTAAAGGGTTTACCAAAAAAAAGAAAATAATTCTGCAAAGTCATGTCGATATGGTTTGTGAAAAAAATGAAGACGTCAGGCACGACTTTGATAATGACCCTATCCAAGCATATGTTGATGATGATTGGATTAAATCAAAAGGAACCACTCTTGGTGCAGATAATGGCATAGGAATAGCAGCCCAGTTGGCAGTACTAATGGATGAATCACTGAAGCATGGGCCCATTGAATGTTTGTTTACAGTAGATGAAGAAACGGGTCTTACGGGAGCTTCAATGCTGGAACCTGATTTTATTACTGGTACCATACTTCTTAATCTTGATTCAGAGGACGAGGGTGAATTGTTTATTGGATGTGCCGGAGGCGCTGATACCATTGTCAGAATTCCGTATCTGACTAAAACAATCAATAGAAATTATCTGGCTTATTCAATTTCCATTAAGGGACTAACCGGAGGGCATTCTGGCGACGATATTCACAAAGGATATGGTAATTCTATAAAGATTATTTCCCGAATTTTAAAAAGTATAACCCAGCAATTCAAGATAAAACTTTGTCTATTGCAGGGTGGTAATTTACGCAATGCTATTCCTCGGGAAGCAAGAGCGACAATAGCAATAAAAGCCAAATTTGAAAAATCATTTCTGGAATATATTGAAAACTTAACAAACGAAATTAAAAACGAGCTAAAGTCGACAGAGCCTAATTTATACTTTGCTTTTGAAAAAGTTTCGATACCGGAACTATCGATGAAAAAGAGGTATCAGTACCGTCTATTAAACTCCCTGCACGCATGCCCAAACGGAGTTATTGAAATGAGCCGCGAAATACCGGGACTGGTGGAAACATCAACAAACCTGGCATCTATCAATTTTATCGACGACAATTGTATTGAAGTCGTTACCAGTCAGCGTAGTTCCTATGAATCTGCAAAAAAGAATATTTCTTCTCAGATTGAGAGTTTATTTTTATTAATGAGCGCTACAGTGCTCATTACCGATACTTACCCAGGATGGTCTCCAAATACAAATTCTGAGATATTGCAGATTACTGAAAACACTTATGAGAAATTATTTACAAAAAAGCCTGTTGTGCGCGCAATTCATGCAGGTCTGGAATGCGGCTTATTCTTAAAGAAATATCCCTGGCTTGATATGGTATCTTTTGGACCAACAATAAAAGGAGCACATTCACCAGGCGAACGATTGGAAATCGACAGTGTTGAAAAATTCTGGCGACTTCTGACCGGAATTCTTGAAAAGGTGCCTAATGTTTGACCTGAGAATTTAATCAATGGGGATAAATTCTGATTTGGTCACACCACAGACAGGACATGACCAATCTTCAGGAATGTCTTCAAAAGCCGTACCTGGTGCAATACCACCGTCGGGATCTCCTTCAACAGGATCATAAATATATCCGCATATTGTGCATTGATATTTTTTCATAGTTGTTTTTCAGTCCATAAAAATAGTCTTTTCAGCAATATGGAAAATGTAAAAATAACACCTCATTTATGCAACCTAATCTGAAAATGAGAGTATCAAAATAATAAGACAAAAAGGTTAAATTTACTAACTCAGTTTTATAACCATGATAAAAAAAATAGAAGCCGTATGTAATAATTTTAAACCTATTTCACTTAAGGATATGGATGCGGCAAATTTCATGGACCGTATCGAAACAAAATACTCTATTCATAAGGATTTATTACCAACTATTCTCAAAAAAGTATCAAAAGATTATAATATTCTTCAGATCGATAATCTTCGAATTTTTCCTTATAGTACCCTTTACTATGATACTGAAAATAATTCATTGTACAAATCCCATCACATGGGGAAACTGCTCCGGTATAAAATCCGATATAGAAAATACCTGGCATGCGATCTAAGCTTCCTGGAGATAAAAAGGAAAACAACAGGCGACAGGACCATCAAAAACAGGATCCGTATAGATGATATTGAAATGTCGCTTTCAGAAAAAGCACGCGGATATATCGAAGAAAATACGCCCTTTCAAAATGCATCACTTGAACCAAAGATCTATACTAACTTTTCACGAATTACCCTGGTAAGCAATTCATTAAATGAAAGAGCCACCATTGATCTCAACATTCATTTTGAATTCAACGGACTGGATCAGTCGTTCGATAACCTGGTAATTATTGAAGTAAAGAAAAATACATACTCGTCAAGTTCCTCTGCCTTAATTAAAACCCTTCGACATTATAGGGTAGTTCCTGATGGAATAAGTAAATATTGTATTGGAAGGGCTTTAATTGAAAAAAATCTCAAAAGCAATAATTTTAGACTAGGAATAAAAACTATAAATAAAATTAACGATGGAAAATACTATTATATCAATTTTGGCCAACATTGAATTTTTCGGAATCAAAATTATTGAGTTAGGCGATTTTCTTGCCCTTATAATACGTTTCCTATTTAACACAATCATCATTTTTGTTGCAATTAGATGTCTGTATTACCCGACCACGCGAAGAAAAGATTATCTTTTTACATTTATATTAATCGGCGTAATCATTTTCCTTCTGTGTTTCCTT
>Ga0182027_10006616_pt1 | contig 17292 bp, 14 predicted proteins | sample 712E1DmetaG_FD_121300 | JGI IMG/M metagenome (GOLD analysis project Ga0182027, IMG submission 121300) | Permafrost microbial communities from Stordalen Mire, Sweden - 712E1D metaG (Illumina Assembly) | ecosystem: Environmental > Terrestrial > Soil > Wetlands > Permafrost | place: Sweden... | reverse complement strand
TCCAGCACTGCGAAATTTAATAAAATTGTGAATACAAAACAAACTGTCCCACTAATCGCAACGCTTGCGCCGCTTGCACTGCCTGTGGCGATAGTTTGCGGAATTTTCTTTGCGCTAAAATGGCTTTTAACCGACGAAGACAAGGAAAAGAAACCAGAAACCGCGCCAGCGGATATTTCCGTCAAGCCCGTCACTATCCCTGTTTCTGCTCCGTCCGTCATTGTCCCACCACCTACCGTTCCAAATGTGCCCCAAATCCCCTCACCCATTCTTGCGTCTGTCATCACGCCTCACCCAAAAAGCATCACGCAAGCTTCACCGCCGCCCCCGATCAAAAAGTCGGGTATTACACTGGAAGATGTAGCAACTGTCTTCCAACGCGGCGCACGCCCACTGACCCGGACAGCGGCAGTTGCGGCTTTGAGGGGTCTTGGTTTCGGCAGGACGGCGGCTTATGACGCACTTTCGCCAGACGGACGCTTTGCCTCTCGGCTGCAAGTCGCGCCGGACGGAACAATTACTTGGGCGGACTGATTCAAAACCGACAACGGAAGGCGGAAATCGGGCATTTCCGGGTGGACACAGTGGCGGACGCGGACGCGGATTTCCGGCTGAATTTTTGTCTTAATTTCGCTTTGGCGCGATGGAAGTTTTCTCGGCTCGATTAAAAATTATCTCAATTTATCTCTATATCACTGTTTTTATCATTCAGCCTCGCTAATTTTTTGGCAGGACGGCGGCTTATGACGCACTTTCAGTGGAGACTCGTTGGCCGCTTAATTACTGTGCGCACTGAAAATTTAGCAATCATCAAATGAATTCCCTTAACCCCGTCGGTCCAAACCAGACTTTGGAAGCCATTTCTGCGAGCGCCTGACCTCTAGCGCGAATTTCACCCTCACCCCATTTTGCTGATTCGCTTAATTTGCGCGTCATCACGATATTACTTTGAGCGTATTGCACCCTCTTTTCGATGAAGGGATTGTTCCACAATTCGCGGTTATAGCCGCTCAACGTGAGGTTGCCGGGCGTGTGCAGCCATTCGCTGTGGATTCTCTCCGCGTCAGCACCCAAATCTTTTTTCCACGTCGCCGACAAAGTTTGAGGCATTATATGCTCAATCTCCGCTGCGCTCGTATCCGCCGGTTCTTTGTGGTCGTGTGCCGCTTCGAGCGACTCCAAGATGAATTTGCCATAGCCGCGCTCGTAAAGATTAAAATTCCGAAATGAGGATTCAAATTGAAGCGCATCAGGCCATCCTTTTGACTCTAGATAACCGTAAAGCGTAGAAGCTGTATTCCCGATCAGTGGATCGCAAGCCTTCACGAATAGCCGACCGTAACCGCGTGAACTCTCCCCACAAATGAACCGCCGCATGATAAAACCACTCAACATTTTCAAACACTTGACAAGATCGTCATTCGACAATTCGCCTAGTGCCCGCCGATGGAACAGATCAAGCAACAGTGGATACGTAGTCGAACTTTCCAGTGATCTCAAGTGCGCCAACGGCCTGTCCACATCCGGCGCGGATTCGGGACTGCGCCCACAAATAATGTCGTAGTAATCGGCGAATGTCGTTAACTCCTTGGCTAAAACAACCGGCGAAAAACCGCTTGCCTCATAGCGCTCCTCGAAAGTCTCGAAAGTCGCCGTCGCCTTGACGTATCGTCCACCGTGTTGGAGGAAAGCACGGAAGAAGAAGGAAAATTCTTCCCCACTGAAATTGCCGAGCTTGTCGTTGAAACGTGTTTCCAATGGACGCCAGAAATCGTGGTCGAAGGCGTCTTGGTCATCTGGTGGAACGTGCATGAACACAAAATTCCTAATGAGGTCTGCGGCTTCAAGTGGGACACCGGTTGAATTTAGACTTTTGAAAATGTTGTAGGCGTTCTCGTGTTCCAGTGTCGCGCACATGAACTCAAGCCTTTGGCAAAGTAGATCGAAAACACCGCGCAACTCCAGCTCTGAGGAAGTTGGAACGGCGGTTGCCAGCTTGCTCTCAAAATATCTTAATGCCCGACCCATTCTCCCCTGAACAGGTTTTTCTCCTTTAACCGCCGTGAGATAATCCTCATTGTCGCGCTCCTTTGGGAAAAGACGAAAATGTTCGGCATCGCGCCTTGGCGGATGCACTAAGTAATAGTTGTGAATCTCGTCGGCGAGAGCGTCAAACGCATTTTTTCTTGCTAAATTTCGTATCACAATGAGTAACAAGGACAACGTTGTTAGCCGTTGTTGTCCATCTACTAAATGGAAGGCCGTAATCTTTCCCGGTTGAGGAAGCCCCGGCACGAACACGAGAAACCCCATGAAATGCGTTCCGGTCACACTAGGTTGGCGAAGTTCATTGAGATTCTCCCACAGCTTTTCCCACTCCGCCACATCCCAACGGTAATGCCTTTGAAAGACGGGAATCACATACTGATTCGGCGAGTAAAGAATTGCTCCAAGAGGTTGGATCGTGGGTTTCATAAATTCATTTTGTTAAGTTTCGTCTTTGGTCGCAAAGCTCAAGCTTTTTCATTATCAAATTGTTACGTTTGAGGGTGTCATGTGAAATAAAATCCATCAAATACGACAAGACAGAAAGGTTACTCTCCTGCTTTTTCCATCACCACGTCTAAATCGGAACGGAATCCAACGAGTTTTTCCTTCCGCAATTCTGTGAAGAACTTTCCGTAATCTTTTGGGGAAACCATGTTGAATTGGTAGCACATTGCGATGCCTTCTTTTTTTAGCCAGCCATTGAGCCGCTCAAAATGCGCTCGCGCATATTCATGTTTCTTCACATTCTCTGGCAGTGGGTCTTTGATCTGTTCGTTGTCCTTAATCTCAACAACAAAAATCTGATTGCCTTGCTTAAGGAAGAAGTCCGGGCTGAATTCGCCTCGCTTGGGGTGCTCACCCTTTTTCCATGCATATTCGATGGTGTAGAAACCCATCGGCGTGTTTTTAAGCCATGCGTCAATCTTCGCGGCGTATTCACGATTGCAAAGCTCTCGCGTGAACTTGCGCTCCGGCGTCGCGTCTGTAATAACAAGGTATGCTGGTGTTTTGAAATCGGAAGTGTTGCTGATAAGTTCGCGTCCACTCACAAAATCCCCATCCCGATCCTCTACTTCGTGGAAGAATTCTTTTTGTTCATCATCTAAAGTCGCTTCACAACCCGGTGTATAGAAAACCGTTTTTGTTCCTCGCCGTAATTCCCCGGCACTGCAACTTTCCGCCTGCCTCTCTCTGGTATTCACAACAACAAGAGCTTTCGGTGACAGCTTATAAACAACACGCTTGGCTGACTTCCGCCGCAGCGTGCCGAGCGCTTGAAGAAATTTCTGCCGGTTCTCATCCGTGATTTTGCCTGACTTGATTTTTGCCCGCTTCAAGGATTCGCAGATAATTGCCTCGCATTTTTTGAGTGGAATTTTTTTTGCATAGCTTGTGCGGTCTTGTGGGTCGTCCGCCTCTTTTGATTCTTCGTCAATAGACTTGAGACGTTGAAACATTTGTTCGGCTACATCCTCGACACTCCATGTCTTGTGCTGGATTTCAGTCTTGAATTTCGTGTGCTCGCCGGTCACGGCACGCTCAAATTCTATCGTGACATCTTCCGCTATGACCTGCGCTGGCAAATCCACAAAACCTTGTTCAAGCAGCCGATACTCGCCTTTCTTGGCATATTCGCTTGTATCTTCCTCGCGCGTGTAGTTGAGATTGTGAAGGTCGAAGTTCCATTTCGATGACGGATCAACCCTTGATGTCAGTCGCCGTTCGAGTTCGAGAATTTCATTTACAAGATGTTTGATACGCCCTGACCAAGCATCGTGATTGAAAACCGTCACCATTGGGTCTTCACCTTGCCAACCGTCAGGACGGCGCAAACCGCGTCCAAGAACTTGCGCGATGAGAAGTTTGCTATTAAAGGCACGTTCTTCGTGTGGGACGATTTGAAAAACATTCTTCACGTCCCAGCCTTCATTGAGCATCGAAACAGAAACAATCCATTCCACCTTGCTTGACGGTTTGTCCACGAGCCTGAGTTTGGCAATGTTCGCTTGATGTTTGCTCGCGGAACTTACTGCCAAAACTTTTTCATCCGCCCGCTTTGCGGTCGAATGTTCCCACTCGACAAGAAATTCTTTCAGCTCTTCCGTTGCTCGCTCACATGCTCGTATGTCGCGCGTAACTACAATGGTCAGTGGACGAATTTTTCGCGTCTTGAGTTTCCTTACCCACGCCTGATGCCGGTTGTGAATGAGTTGCCATTTTTCGTCTGGGTTATTTGTTTCTGGCATTTCGGCGACATACTCAACCTTCTTGACAAACCGCTCTTCAATCGCCTGACGTAACGAATATCGACTGACAACATCTGTAAAATAGTCGTCGTCCACGTAGCATGTGCCTGATACGCCGACGACAATTCGGAATCCATAATCGGGATTGAGCAAGAATTCTTTCCACTTCTTTGCTTCCGAGCCACTGGCATTGGCAACGTGATGTGCCTCGTCGTTGAGCACAGCCACGCGCGAGCCTTTACCTTTGAGACTGTCCCGGATGGAAGATTTTACGTTATCCAAAATGGCGTGATAATTCTCCACGCAGATTGCGCCGTCCACGATTGTTTCCGAGGCATTGATAATCTTTGGCGCTTTGACCTTTGCGCTGCTCGGAAGCAGGTCGCGCAAATTCTTGTTTATTGCTAACTCGCGGAACTTTCCCAGCAAACCAGCCTCAATCGTATTCGACGGACAAAGCACCAGCACGCGATCAACAACGCCTTCGGACAAAAGGATTGCGGCCAATCCGTAAAGCACATAGCTCTTACCTGTGCCCGTGGCCTGATCAATCGAACACGAAAGTTGGTCGGGAAGCTGAAGGTGTTTCTCCATGCCAAGCCATGAACCATAGCGTTGTTGAATTTCGTCATTGTTCTCAAAATTCTCTTTTGCAAGCTCACGCAAGTTTGCGTATTTCCCGGCGAGCAAAAAACGCAACGTCGTGAGCAACGATTCCTTTTGGTATTCCCTCGTGCCACAGAGTTCATCAATGAACGCTTCGTAGCGGGATTCATCCCAAACCTTCGGGTCAATGTCCGTCGTTACCTTGAGCAAAAGGTCTTCGTTGCGGAATGTCCGGCGGTCGCCTCGCGTGGTCATTTCTTCCCCTTTCTACCAAACTTTTCACCCGGAATTAACTCGCGCGCCTCGTTGCCATAGATGTCAATGAACACCGCCATCATCTGCTTGCCGATTGACTCGACAGGGAAGCACACTTTCCAATCCATCTTCTCAATCGCGTCGGCAAAGAACACCGCGTCCAGATCAAACACCTCGCCGTCGTAGTCGTAATTCAGCATAACCATCGAAAGCGTTTCACGATTTTCTTTCTTGCGGAGCGGTTCTCGCACCACAGCCTCGCTCTTAAATGTCTTGATGCGGATAAATGCTTCCGACAACAGTTCGCCCTTTCGCTTTGCAACGCCGCAATCGTAAGCCAGCTCCGGTGTATGAATAAAATCGAAGCCCACGGCTTCAACTGTGTCGTTCACCGCCATTTCATCCGACGGCTGTTTAAGCGCAGTGAATTCTCGCTGGTGCAATTCGTGAATGATTGAATACGGAATTCGCAGCGCATAGTAACGCACGTCGTCAATGTCCAGATAGTCTTGCTGAAAATCAAACGTGAGCGCAGGCGCGATGATGAACAGCTTTCGCCCTATCCGCGAACCAAGCGCTTCGTGCAAGCTGCGAATAGTTTCCTCGTCAATTCGGATTCCAGATTGTTTCTGGTGATTAAACACCAGCACGCTACTCCCCTTTAGGTAGCCGTCGAGCGCCACGCCACCGACTTTGTGTGGTTCATCGCGGCATTGGAACAACTGCATGGCAAAGAATCGCCACGATTTCCACGGCAGTTCACGTAACTTTGAAAAGTCGTAAAGCCCAGCGTTATAGAGCGCGAACGGATTGCATTTCTTTCCGTAGGGGATAAGTTTTGGTTTTTCAAAGTCTCCACTTTGAACCCGATCAAACGCTTCGACTAGGATAGTCAGCTTTTCATCCTCACCTTTGCAAGCTGCAAGCTCGGTTCGCACGGTCTTGGCGATGTCACCGAGCTGTGGTTCGTCTTCTTTCGTCTCTAAATCATAACTCATGGCAATGTTCATGAGCCGCTTTTGAATCGTGTAAATGGCCAGCTTTCCGCAATCGATCCCTATCCATCGCCTCCCAAGTTTTTCCGAAGCTGCGAGTGTCGTGCCAGACCCAGCAAAACAATCCAACACCAGATCACCTTTTTTAGAAGACGCTCGAATTATCCTCCGAAGAATTGATTCGGGTTTTTGCGTTGGATAGCCGGTTCGCTCGTGAGCCGCTTTGTTTAAGAGCGATAGTTCCCACCAATCAAGCGGTAACTGTCCATCTTTGAGATACTGCCGGTAGGTTAAACCCGGATATTTTTTTTCAGCTTCAGGCGTAAGACCATCAGCTCTCTGAACCGGGCTGCCTTTGATATTCTTTCCGCGAATCTGGTATTTCTCTATGTCGTCCTCATATTTGAACTTCTTTAGGTATTCCTCTGAATATGGGATTCTTGCGTCATCGGCGTTAAAATGCTGTGCGCCAAGTTTTTTCGCCCATGCCAGAATCGTTTGATGTTTGTTATTCCAAAACGACTTCGAGATTCCTCGCTCGCGGTAACACCAGATCACTTCATTCATGAAGTTCTGCTCGCCGAAAACCTCGTCTCCTAGCGCTTTGATGTAGTGAAGCTTTCGATAATCTAAATGGACATAGAGAGTGCCGTCCTCGGCGAGCAACTGCTTCAAAAACACCAAACGCTGACGAAGGAACTCTAAAAAATTTGCGCCCGAAATTTTGTCTTGATATGCCTTTTGAGCATCGCTGCCGTGAAATTCCTGTTTTGTTGCAAATGGCGGATCGATATAAACAAGCCGGACACCGGACGTTCCATCAGCATTACAGAGCCCCCCGGCCTTTTTCAGTTCAAGCAGACTTTTCATTGCCTGCAAGTTGTCACCAAAAATCAGCATATTGTGCCAGTCATGACCGTTCTTGCCAAAAGTGCGAACGAGTTGAAGCGGCACGCCTAGTGTGTTCGCCAGAATGTCTTCCTCACGCTCCTTACCGTGATAAACGAGCTCGTATTCGCGCTTCTCCGGCGGAAATAAAATCCGCGCCCATTCTGGAGAAATGTCCTCATCTTTTTGAAGCAGGCGGATGATTTCTTGACGTTGTTCTGGTGTCATTTTGCGCTACGAGTTTGCGTCGGAAATGCGGTAGCGTCAATTCGCGTCTCGCACGGGGCGAAGAAAACTGCCACGTTCATTTCGAGGTGACCATACGTAGCAAATCAGTCGATAAAGGGGCAAGCAAGGCAAAGCAAAATTTGATACTGCCATTTGATACTACCTGCCCTTTTTTGAGCTAAAATCGGGTGAAATGGTTTAATTATTTGAAGACGTAAAAATTGAGAATCGCCAACAATGACAAGGTGATTTAAGTTTTATTGATTTGGGATGAAATGAAGAAAATTTGAATTCTTGAATTAGCAAACCGCCGCCTTCAGCCACTCGGCCATCTCTCCACCACCGCTAATGAAACCGGTCAGCGCTGCGGCACTCAAGCTAATTTTCTGCGTATTAGGACTGTTCCGGACTGACCCAAAAACATGGAAACACCTTTTTCATTTCTCTTTTAAAGCAAATTAACGGGAGCACAGGTCTATTCGATCGAATAATTTGGCTCGTCAAATATGACCCCCTTATCCATACTGCAAAAAACGATGCCTAACATGTCGAACCATGTTAAAGAAGAAAACGACCCGAAACGCCGGGACGATTTGTTACAGGAATTACGGGCACTAGCACAAGCGCATCCAACTGACACTGCAGCACAAAAACATCTGGCGAAAGGTTTATTCAAGGCGTTGTACCATGCCAAGGAAGAGAATAATCTGAAACGCAGGGATGATTTGTTGCAGGAATTGCGGGCGCTGGCAAAAACGCATCCAGCTGAACCTACAGTGCGAAATCAATTAGCCTTGGGCTTGTCCCATACCCTATATCATGCCAGGGAAGAAAATGACCTCAAACGCAGGGACGATTTGTTAAAGGAATTGCGTGCGCTGTCAGAGGTACATCCAACCGAAACCATATTGCGGGAACAACTGGCAAAGGGTCTTTCCAATACACTGTATCAAGCCAAGGAAGAGAATGATCTGAAACGTCGGGACGATTTACTGCAGGAATTGCGGTCGCTGGCACAAGCACATCCAGCTGAAACCATAGTGCGGGAACAGTTGGCCATGGGGCTGTACGATGCGTTGTATCATGCCAAGGAAGAGAATGACCTGAAACGCCGGGACGATTTACTGCAGGAATTACGAGCGCTGTCACAAGTACATCCGACTGATGCCGCAGTGCGGAAAAGACTGGCAAAGGGCTTGTTCAATACACTGTATCAAGCCAAGGAAGAGAATGACCTGAAACGCCGGGATGATTTGTTGAAGGAATTGAGTACGCTGGCAGAAGCGCATCCGGCTGAAGCCGCAGTCCGGGAACAATTGGCCATGGGCCTGTTCAACACGCTTATTGACGCCAAGGAAGAGAATGACCTGAAACGCCGGAATGATTTACTTCAGGAGTTACGGTCGCTGGCAAAAACACATCCAGCCGAAGCCGCAGTGAGGGAGCAATTGGCCATGGGCCTGTCCAACGTGTTGTATCATGCCAAGGAAGAAAACAACCTGAAACGCCGGGACGATTTACTACAGGAATTGCGTGCACTGGGATATGCGCATCCGGCTGAAGCCGTGGTAAGAGAGCAACTGGCAAAAGGCTTGTTCAACACACTGATTGATACCAAGGAAGAGGATGACCCGAAACGCTGGAACGATTTGTTGAAGGAGCTACAGTTGTTGTCGGAAAAATTCCCTGATGATTCTTTTGTAAAGGACGCTCTTGACTCCGGACTCAAACTGGCACCGGGAGAAACTTCTTAAAAAACATGGCTGAAACGATGTTAAATTGGGCACCGCCATTGAATGTCATTTTTACGTCTCGGGGTTAAAACCAGAAAAAATATATATTCATTATGCAACCACAAGAAACGACAGCGGCTTATTTTTTTAAATTGTGGCCGTGGATAGAAGCAAACAAAAATCGTTTGATTTTCGGGGCTGTCATCATTGTCATTGCGGGGTTTTTTGTTGCATTCTTTTTTTGGCGGCAAAATCAGAAGGAACTGGCCGCAGGCCAGGCGTTAACGGAAGTAGTTGTTTCCACCCCACCGAATGCGAACACCGGCCAATTGGCTGATTCTTACTCGAAAATCGCGGCAGATTTCCCAGGCACACGTGCCGGCGAACGCGCGACAGCACAAAACGCAGCAAGCTTGTTCGAAGCTGGCAAATACTCCGAAGCGCTAGCTCAATTTCAACAATTTTTAAAGATATATCCCGACAGCGTTTTTTCCCCACAAGCCGCACTCGGTGTGGCGGCCAGCCTTGATGCTCAAGGGAAAACCGATTTGGCTTCCAGTGCTTATCAACGCGTTATCAGCCGTTTTCCCGATCCGAATGCAGTCAGTGTCGCTAAATTTGCACTGGCGCAAATTAGTGAACGGCAGGGCAAACTTGCCGCGGCGGAAAATCTTTATGAAGAGGTCGCCCGCAGTAATCCCAATGGCTCGCTCGGTTCAGAAGCCGGAATACGTGCAATGGAACTAAAAGCAAAACTGCCACCGGCTTCCACTCCCAGCGTCCCGCCTTCTTCACTTAATCTAAACACCCAGCCATGAAATTGACAATTAACGGGACCGGCTATGTTGGTTTGGTCTCAGGCGCTTGTTTTGCCGAAGTCGGTCATCACGTCACGTGTGTGGACAACGATGCAGCTAAAGTTAAACTATTAAAAGAAGGCGGTATCCCGATTTACGAGCCGGGTTTGGAAGAAATCGTCAAAAAAAATGTCGCCGCCGGACGGCTTTCATTTACAACCAGCATAGTCGAAGGCGTTCAAAAATCGGACGTAATTTTCATCGCAGTACCTACGCCGCCACAATCGGATGGCTCGGTGGATTTAAGCTTTATTGAACGGGTCGCGCGTGACATTGCCGCCGCAATGACCGATTACAAAATCATCGTGGACAAGAGCACTGTGCCTGTTAAAACCGGTGAAAAAGTCGCTGAAACCATCAAACGATATTGCAAAGCCAAAGTGGATTTTGACGTGGTTAGCAATCCCGAATTTCTGCGCGAAGGTTTCGCGGTTGGCGATTTAATGAAGCCGGACCGGGTTGTCGTCGGCGTGCGCTCGCAACGACCGGTTGCGGCAATGAAGGAAGTTTACACGCCATTTAATGCGCCCATTATCATCACGGATATCAACTCCGCCGAACTCATCAAACATGCTTCGAACTCGTTTCTTGCGTTAAAAATTTCGTACATCAATGCGATTGCCATGTTATGCGAGAAGACCGGCGCAAATGTTCAGGAAGTTGCCGCCGGCATAGGCATGGACGAACGCATTGGCCGCCGTTTTTTGAATGCCGGCATTGGTTTTGGAGGCAGTTGCTTTCCGAAAGACTTGAGCGCATTCATTAAAATCGCCGAGCAAATCGGCTACGATTTCCGGCTGCTCAAGGAGGTTCAGCACATCAACACCGAACAAATGGAGTGCTTTATTAAAAAAATCACCGACACGCTTTGGGTGCTCAAAGATAAAAAAATCGGCGTGCTTGGGCTGGCTTTCAAACAAAATACGGATGATATCCGCATGTCACCGGCAATTGACTTGTGCCAGCGCCTGCTAAAAGAAGGTGCGATTTTGCGTGTGCATGACCCAAAAGCAATGGGAAAAGCCAGGGCAATACTGCCAAACATCACTTATGTGGATGACATGAACGATGTGGCGAAGGGTTGTGATGCGCTTGTCATGGCCACCGAGTGGGACGAGTTTAAAAAACTTGACCTCGAACGCGCCAAAAAAGCGCTCACGCATCCCATTATGTTTGACGGTCGCAATCTGTTTGACTGCGCCGAAATGGAACGCTCGGGTTGGATCTATAAAAGTGTCGGCCGATAAAAAACAAGTTGATGTCGCTGCCGCGCTGATTTTCCGCGATGGCAAAATTCTCATCACCCAACGTCGTGCGGATTCACATTTGGGCGGGCTTTGGGAATTCCCCGGCGGCAAACGCGAACGGAACGAAACTTTTGAGCAGTGTCTTGTCCGCGAAATCCGTGAAGAACTTGGCGCGGAAATCCTCACCGACGAACTCTTTGAAGAAATCGCGCACGCGTATCCGAGCAAGATTGTGCGTTTAAAATTTTTCAGTTGCCGGCTGGTTCATGGAGAACCGCAACCGCTTGGCTGTGCAGCATTGAAATGGATTGGTGAATCAGAATTGAACGACTACAAATTTCCAGATGCCGACACGAAGTTGCTTTTGAAACTGAAAAGCTCGCCGGAATTTCTCGGCTAAATCTTCCTATAAGCTTCTTCTATGACCTGGCGGAAATTGTTTTCGCCGACGTTGACAATGGCAAATTCCCGTTGGGCACTTCCCACTGAATCGCTCGCATGAGCAGCATTGACTGTGATATTGGAGCCGAACTCACGACGTATCGAACCGGGCGGCGCCTTGGATGGATCTGTTGGGCCCAGCACGTCACGGATCTTTCGGATGGCATTCACACCTTCATAAACCAGCGCGATGCACTTTTCGGTGCCGGGCCTGCGCCTGTCTTTTTCCGATGCGCACTCGGATGGCGTGCGACCAGACATAAAGTGAACAAGGTTTTCAAATCGATTGTCCCCATGGAGCGGGCCAAGAATGTCACCGAGAACCTTTTGTTCCTTGTCCGTAATTTTGAAGCCAAACTCCTTTTCGAGCAATAATCTGGCACGCTCACTGACTCCGTCTTTAAGCTTGGTGCGCATCGTTTCACGAACGGGGCCGTAAAATTCCAGCACCTGTGCCACACTCATGTGAAGAACCTTGACCCCTACAATGTAAAGTCCCGTGCGGGAAAAGAAATCAATGACGTTGCCAGGGCGACCGGTTGGAAATTGAAAATTGTCCGGTTTGATGAGCACCAATGTGCGTTCGCCAGTTACACGAGGTGGATAGGCGATGACATTTTTCAACACCCCGCCATCAGAATCCGAATAGTGTCCCCACAATCTTAAAATCTTTTTTGCCTCTTTGGCATCCGACGCAGCCAGAACCGCAGGTTCAAAATAGCGAATCCGTCCGGCGTCATCCATGATCAGATCGCCGTAGGTGTCACAAATCGTCTCACCACCGCTTGGTCTCGAGTTAAGATTCCCGGTCACAGAGCAAACTTTACGCACCGCATCGTCACCGCGAAACAACATCATTAATACGCGTCGACGCCGGCCAGTTTTTGGATCGGGTGAAAGATTATGGAGAACGTATTGACGAAGCAGCTCTTGAATTTTCCGGCCCTGCGGATCGTGCGTGGAAACAATGGCTTTGGCATATTGTTCCACGAGATCGGAACTTGGCGCGAACATGCGCATTGCCGCCAAGTCCAAACCCGTGCGGGAAATCAGCCGACTTAGAATGCCCCCCGTGCGCGATTTATAAAGCGAATAGGGTGTAATGATGACATAGGCAAGCTGTTGCGACATAATTAGCCCACCGCAGCCGTTGGGGTTATAGTTGTCGCACTGGAAGCAGCCTTGCCACCCAAAATTTTGAACATGACCGTGCCGCAAGTCGGGCACTTGCCTTTGATCGCCTTCCGGCCGTTTTTCATCACTTCTTCAACGCCGTTGGCAATTTCCTTCTTGGCCTTGCACTTGACACAATATCCTTCAGCCATAAATTTTTACCGTTTCACGCATCATGCGCTGGACGGAGAGTAAGTTTACCGCCGGTTAGCCGTCCGCGCAACCTGGAAAAGGAAAAACAGGAACTCGTTGAAATTCAATCACTTAAAACCATATACAACTCAACCCAACCGGTGTTGGCGCAGGACAGTTTTGAGGATTTTACCAGTTGCGTTTCGAGGCAGTGCAGGCATGAAAATGACATGTTTTGGCACCTTGTAATCAGCCAGTTTGCCACGAATAAAATGCAATAAGGCCTTTCCTTCGACGATTTGCCCCTCGCCTGCGGCAACAAAGGCAATGGGTTGTTCGCCCTTGCGTGCGTCCGGCACACCGATGACTGCCGCTTCTTTCACACCGGGGAATTGGTAGATGATTTCTTCAATCTCGCGCGGATAAACATTATTCCCGTTCACGAGCAACATATCCTTCTTGCGGTCAGTGATGTAATAATAACCGTCAGCGTCACGATAGCCGAGATCGCCGGTTAACAACCACCCGGCGCGAATCGCTCTGGCAGTTTCCTCCGGATTATTCCAGTAACCGATCATTACATTGCCGCCACGCACGCAAATTTCGCCGATCTGATTCACGCCAAGTGGATTTCCAGATTCATCCTGAACGCTCATCTCGACATGCGGAATTGGCAGGCCAATCGAACCTGCCTTGCGCACACCATGAATCGGATTTTTTGCCACCACCGGGCTGGCCTCGCTCAAACCGTAACCCTCGATGAGGGGAATGCCATGTTTCGCTTCAAAATCTTTCAACACCTGTACCGGCAATGGCGCGGAACCGCTGATACAAATGCGAAACGGTAACTGGATGGGGGATGGCAAAGCAGCCAGCGTGCGGTAAAGTTGTGGAATCGCCGGCAAAATCGTCGCCTGTCGCGCGCATAATTCCTGAAGGATTTGCCGCTGCTGATTGAGCGATTTCACAAGCACCATCGTCCCACCAACCAGCAAAGGCAGGAACATGCCCACTGTAATCATGTAACTGTGAAACAACGGCAGTACCACCGCCATGCGATCCACATCCACCGTCTCCAGCACAATACGACAACTTTCGATGTTATGCAGCAGATTGCCGTGTGACAGCATTGCTCCTTTTGGACGCCCCGTTGTCCCCGATGTGTAAATGATGACTGCCAAATCTTGTTCACTGCGCGAACAATCTGCGGTTTGTGATTTGTGATTTGTGATTTCAGACCATGGAAACTCTTCGACACGCAAAATTTTCAACTGCGGACGGGATACGAGCAGTGCAGGCGCGTGGACTGACAACTCTTCTTCCGTGATCAAAACGTCAATACCCGCGTCGCCCAGAATATAATTCACTTCATCCGGCTTTAGGAAATTGTTGATGGGAACCAATACCGCCCCGGTGCCAAGAACCCCCAATGCCATCACCACGAATTCCGGCCTGTTTTTGAGCCAAAGCCCCACACGGTCACCCGGTTTCACACCGGTTTTCTGCGAAAGGCCAGCCGCTGCTGCACATGCTTGTCCAAAGAGATTGGCGTACGTGAATTCACTTTCCCCCCAGTACAAGGCGATTTTATCCGGTCGTTTTTCAACCGAAGCCGCGAATGCACTGGCAAGATTCATGGTGCGGAATAGTACGAAGAACTTTTAAGCAATGGCAAGCACGCGGCGCTTGGCATGTGGCACCCGGCGCTTTTATACTTCCGGCGTGATTAATACGGACACAAAACTTGAAGCATTCCTACCCACAATCAAATCCACGGCCTGGCTCGCACTGGATACCGAGGCCGACAGTCTTCATGCTTACCCCGAAAAAGTCTGCCTCATCCAAATCAGCACTGTCGCCGGTGATAAATTGATTGATCCGCTCGCTAAAATTAATCTCGACCCGCTGCTTGACGCACTGAATGCCCATGAACTCATCATGCACGGGGCAGATTACGATCTGCGTTTATTGCGGAAACATCACGAATTCGTTCCATCGGCAATCTTTGACACCATGCTCGCATCACGGCTTTTGGGTGAACGGCAATTCGGCCTGGGTTCACTCGTCGAAAAATTTCTCGGCGTGAAACTGGACAAAGGTCCGCAGAAAGCCGATTGGGCACGCCGTCCGCTTACCGAGCGAATGGAAAAATATGCCCGCAATGACACGCACTATCTCAAACCGCTTGCCGACAAGCTGAAGTTTGAACTCCAACAAAAAAGCCGTCTCTCCTGGCATCAGGAATCGTGCGCACGATTGATAGAAGAAAGCTCACAACGACCCATCGTGGATGAAAATTCCATCTGGCGCATCAAGGGCAGTCACGCATTCAGCCGCCATGCGCTCGCCATTTTGCGCGAACTCTGGCAGTGGCGTGAAAAAGAGGCCATTGCCGCCAATCGGCCGCCCTTTTTCATCTTGAGTCACGATAAACTCGTGGATATCGCCGCTGCTGCCGCCACCCATCAGCCGGTCGAAAACTTACTGCCTGTGCGTATGTCACCGCACCGCCGTGACAGTTTAACCCAGACTGTCAAAGTCGCGCTTCAGCTTTCTGCGGACAAGTATCCGGAAATCATACGGCATAAAGGCCATCGTCCGATGGAAATTGAAATACGCCGTTACCGTGAATTGGAAAAACGCCGGAATGCCCATGCGCATCAACTCGGCATTGATCCCACACTTATTGCCAGTCGTGCCACGCTCAACAGGTTGTCCCAAGATTGGGATAAGTACGCGCCCGAACTGATGAACTGGCAGAAGGAACTGTTGAAATGAATGATCCGGCAGGAATGTTTTGGTGCATTTCCACCCAGAAAAGAGGTGCGGTTTAAGGATTGGAAATCTTGCAAAAAAAAATTACCCTTGCAGGTGTATGAAACAGTCTCTTGGAGCCAATACTCTCGTTTATCCAACGCCGGTGTTTGTCGTAGGCACTTATGACAAAAAAGGCAAGCCCAACGTGATGACCGCAGCGTGGTGCGGTATTTGTTGCTCGCAACCACCCTGCGTGGCTGTGTCCTTGCGTAAAGCGACTTACACCCATGGGAATATTGTCGCGAGAAAGGCATTCACTATCAGTATTCCATCCGAGGACTACGTTAAACAGGCGGATTACTTCGGATTGGTTTCCGGTCGAAACGTGGACAAATTTGCCAAAAGCGGCCTGACGCCCGTAAAAAGCAGTTTGGTGGACGCGCCATATGTGAAGGAGTTTCCCTTGATTGTGGAATGCCGGCTGGTCCACACGTTCGAACTCGGACTGCATACGCAATTCGTTGGCGAAATCGTGGATGTGAAAGCCGAGGAAAACGTGATAGTCAGCGGCCAAATGGTGGACATGGGGAAAATCAAGCCATTGTCATTCGCACCCGGCATGCAAGGTTATTACGGAACTGGTAATTTCATCGGCAAAGCATTCTCCATCGGCGGAAAAGCCTGAAACTTTGCAAGGGGACGGCATGTTACTGCCCCTAAAGTCACAGACATCGGAACACCGAGTTGGTCTAGCACAACCAACCGATGTGGGGATTCCTTAAGCCGGGCTGGTTACAGAACCTTTGCCACGCCCGTGGTCCATGTTGATGAATTGTTCCGTTTGAGTGATGTAGAAGACGATGTTGAATTTATTAATCGGTTCTTTTTTCGCGACGTCAAATGCTGCTTCGGTTGCCCCAAAGCTTTTGCCTTCGATAGCATTTTTTGTCCATAGGCCATCCTTGGCCAGATATTTTAGCGTTTCGGCGTCTTCAATTAGGATGTTCATGAACGAAGATGTTACCACATCTTCCCGAATCACAAGCATACAAACTGACAAATCCGGGATTTTATTTTCATCCATCAGGCATGCGAGCCGGTACTATAGATTTGGCTTAGTCCATTGCAATCGATCGGCGTAACGCCTTCTTGTCGGCATGGTGGGATTTATCGGCAAGCATCCGGTTCTTCGCCCGACGGCTGCGCCGACGCTTCTGGCGGCGGATTTTTTCAATACGGGCGCGCTCGGCGCTCACGCAGCCACGTTTCAGTGATTCAATTTTGTCGAGTAGGAGACGGCGGGCAATGAAGCGATTGAGTCCCTGCTGTCGTGTAGCCTGACATTTAACCTGCAGGCCGGTCGGACGGTGGAGCAGCATCACGCAGGTGGAGGTCTTGTTGACGTTCTGTCCGCCGTGACCACCGGAGCGGACAAAGGTTTCTTCGATGTCGGCCTCGCGCACGCCCAACGCGGCCATGCGTTGCGTGAGTTGGGCTTCCTTTTCCGGGCTGACGGGGAACGTACTCATGTTGTTCCGTCTTTCACCTCACCACTTCAAACGCAAAGCCCTTCAAATACTCCGTCTCTGGAATCATCGGGATGACGGGATGGTCGGGACTTTGCGAATATGTCGCGACACGACGCAGGATTTTGCGTGTGTCATAGGCGGCGGAGAGAATCACAT
>Ga0182027_10006614_pt1 | contig 17293 bp, 10 predicted proteins | sample 712E1DmetaG_FD_121300 | JGI IMG/M metagenome (GOLD analysis project Ga0182027, IMG submission 121300) | Permafrost microbial communities from Stordalen Mire, Sweden - 712E1D metaG (Illumina Assembly) | ecosystem: Environmental > Terrestrial > Soil > Wetlands > Permafrost | place: Sweden... | reverse complement strand
GGCGGTGTATGTGCCGGCGGACGATTTCACCGATCCGGCGGCGGTGCATACGTTCTCGCATCTCTCCGCGTCAATCGTGCTCTCGCGCAAGCGGGCAAGCGAAGGGCTTTTCCCGGCTATCGACCCGCTGCAATCCAGTTCCAAGATGGCCACGCCGGGCATCGTCGGCGAACGGCATTACGCCTTGGCGCAAGAAATCCGGCGGACGCTCGCGCAATACGCGGAACTCAAAGACATCATTGCCATGCTCGGCCTGGAGCAGCTTTCGCCGGAGGACCGCAACGTGGTAGTCCGCGCCCGCCGGCTGGAACGTTTTCTCACCCAGCCCTTTTTCACGACCGAGCAGTTCACCGGCCTCAAAGGAAAGCTCGTCAGCCTCAAGGACGCGCTGGACGGCTGTGAGCGAATCCTGCACGATGAATTCAAAGACTACCCGGAGAGCGCGCTCTACATGATCGGGACGATTGGCGAAGCGAAGGGAAAACCGAAACCCGTCCCGCCCGCCGCCCCAGCCAAACCGGAGTCAAAGCCCGCAGCCAAGGCCGAGCCGAAGCCTGCTGCCGAGTCTCCGGCCAAAGCCACGCCCGAGCCGCAGCCGAAGCCCGAAGCGAAACCTCAACCGGAGGTTAAACATGCCGCCGACACTCATGAATCTTAAGGTTCTCCTGCCGTTCCAGATCTTCGCCGAGAAGACCGGCGTGTCGCGCATTGTGGCGGAGACGCGCGGAGGCTCGTTTGGGCTCTTGCCCCACCGACTCGATTGCGTGGCGGCGCTCGTGCCGGGAATTCTGATCTACCAGACAGAATCTGATGGGGAAGTTCTGGTGGCCGTGGATGAAGGGATGCTGGTCAAGACCGGCCCGGACGTGCTCGTTTCCGTGCGCCGGGCGATAGGCGGAACGGACCTTGGCCAATTGCGCGCTTCGGTGGAAAAAGAGTTTCTAACCTTGGACGAGCGTGAGCAAAGCGTGCGCTCGGTAATGGCAAAATTGGAAAGTGGATTTCTGCGTCGCTTCGCGACCTTTCAACATGAATGACGAGCCAAAGAAGACCTCGAAGAATGAGCCGACCTTCGCCGGGCAAATCGGCGCGAAGGCGGCGCGCAAGCTCAAGGCGCGTAAATCCACGCAGGGCGTCTGGCTCGGTTTGGGCATGATGGGGCTGATCGGCTGGTCGGTGGTCGTTCCGACGCTGCTCGGCGCAGCGCTCGGTATCTGGTTGGACAAACACCATCCGGGCAAACATGCCTGGACGCTGGCGCTGTTGGTGGCCGGGCTCGCGATCGGCTGTTTGAATGCGTGGCATTGGGTCGCCAAGGAAGACAAGGCGATGCGGGACGAACAGGAGGATGACGATGAATGACTTCTTGACTCTGTCGCTGGCGCTGGTGGCGGGCCTTTTGCTCGGCGCAATTTTCTTCGGCGGCCTTTGGTGGACGGTGCGAAAGGGCGTTTTGTCCAAACATCCGGCGCTTTGGTTTCTGGGCAGCTTGCTGTTGCGGACAGGTATCATCCTCGCTGGGTTTTATTTTGTCTCGGGCGGTCATTGGGAGCGACTACTGGCATGTCTCCTCGGATTCGTCATGGCGCGTTTCATCGTGACGCGGCTCACCGGCCCGCCGGTCGAACACCACAATCCCCCAGCGATGGAGGCCCGTCATGCGCCTTAGTCCCGATCAGATGATCTTCTGGCAACATGGGTTTATCAAACTCAACGGCACCATTGTGTTCACATGGGGACTGATGGTCGTGCTGGCCGTTGGCTCAAAACTCATCACGCGCAAACTTTCCACGGAGCTGAAACGCTCCCGCTGGCAGAACCTATTGGAAATCGTCGTCACCGCGATCGAGAAACAAATCGAAGACGTCGGCCTCCATCACCCGGAAAAGTATATCGGCTTTCTGGGCACACTCTTCCTGTTCGTCGCCCTGGCCGCCCTCTGCACGATCATTCCCGGCTATGAACCGCCGACGGCCTCACTCTCGACCACTGCGGCACTGGCGCTGTGCGTGTTTGTGGCCGTGCCGCTTTTCGGCATCGGGGAACAGGGGCTGGTTGGTTACCTCAAGTCCTACACGAAGCCGACGGTCATCATGCTGCCGTTTAACATCATCAGTGAACTTTCGCGCACGCTGGCCCTGGCCGTCCGCCTGTTCGGCAATATGATGAGCGGGGCGATGATTATCGGTATTCTGCTGACCATCACGCCGTTCATCTTCCCGATCGTCATGACGGCGCTCGGTCTGCTCACCGGCATGGTGCAGGCCTACATTTTCAGCATCCTGGCGGCGGTTTACATCGCGGCCGCCACGCGTACCCGCAAACCCAAGCCGGAGCCAGCGCCCAATACTTGAAACAGCAACGAAACAACCAAAGGACATACCATGGATAACATGACCCTCATTGCCGTTACCTCAATCGTCACCGCCGGCCTCACGACCAGCTTGGGGTGTATGATGCCAGCGCTGGGCGAAGGGCGGTCGGTCGCGACGGCGCTCACTTCGCTGGCGCAGCAGCCTGACGCCTCCGCCACCATCACCCGGACCCTGTTCGTTGGCCTGGCGATGATCGAGTCCACGGCCATCTACTGCTTTGTAGTCTCGATGATTCTCATTTTCGCCAACCCGTTCTGGAACCACGTCATCGCCGAAGCTACAAAAGCGACAGGAAAGTGAACCTATGCTGATCGACTGGTTCACCATCGGGGCGCAAGCGCTCAACTTCCTCATCCTGGTGTGGTTGCTGAAGCACTTTCTTTACAAGCCCATCCTCCACGCCATCGACGCGCGGGAGACGCGGATCGCCAAGGAACTCGCGGACGCGGACGCGAAAAAGGCCGAAGCCCAAAAGGAGCGCGACGAGTTCCAGCACAAGAACGAGGAGTTCGACCAGCAGCGCGCCGCACTCTTGAGCAAGGCGACCGACGAGGCAAAAGCCGAACGTCAGCGGCTCCTCGACGAAGCGCGGAAGGCGGCCGATGCCTTGAGTGCCAAGCGACAGGAAACGCTGAGAAACGACGCCCACAACCTAAATCAAGCCATCAGTCGCCGGACCCAGCAGGAAGTGTTTGCCATCGCGCGAAAGGCGCTGGCGGATCTCGCCACGACAAGTCTGGAAGAGCGGATGGGCGAGGTGTTCACTCGCCGTCTGCGCACGATGGACGGCAAGGCAAAAGCAGGCCTCGCCGAGGCCCTTAAGACAGCGTCTGAGCCCGCGCTCGTGCGTAGCGCGTTTGACCTGCCTGCGGAGCAACGCGCGGCGATACAAAATGCGCTCAACGAAACCTTCTCGGCTGAAATCCACGTCCGGTTCGAGACGGCGCCAGACCTGATCAGTGGCATTGAACTCACCACGAATGGACAAAAAGTGGCTTGGAGCATCGCGGATTACCTCGCGTCGCTGAAAAAGGGCGTCGACGAACTTCTGAAAGAGAAGGACAAACGCGAGGCCAAAGCCAAAACACCGCTCGATTTGACGCCGCAGATAGCCAAGCGCGCCTATGAATTGTACGAGCAGCAAGGCCGCAAGAGCGATTCGGCAGTTCAGAACTGGAGTCAGGCGGTGCGGGAGATTCGGAAAGTTCAAGCCAAAGCCGAGCCCAAGCCTGAAGCCAAAGCCGAGCCAAAACCGGAAGCCAAAGCCGAGCCCGCCAAACCTGAAACCAAAGCGGAGCCAAAACCGGAAGTCAAAGCCCAACCGAAACCGGAAGCCAAAGCCGAGCCTAAGCCGGAAGAACCTAAGCCCGAAACAAAGAGCCAATGAACACTGCGCCTGAAAATTTGCAGAGCGTCTTCGACCGCGTGTTCGCTGGAATCAGCCAGGTGCGGGGAGCCTTCACGCCGCAACTGACGCCGCACGAGGTGGGCACGATCATCAGTATCGCCACCGGCATCGCCAAAGTCTCCGGCCTTCCCAGCGTGGGCTTTGAGGAGTTGGTGAAGTTTCCCGGCGATGTGCTCGGCATCGCGTTCAACGTGGACGAGGACGAAATCGGCGTCGTGCTGCTCGGCGAATACTGGCATCTGCATGCAGGCGATGAAGTCCAGCGCACGGGCCGGGTCATGGACGTGGCCGTGGGCGACGGATTGCTGGGACGCGTCATCGACCCGCTCGGTCGGCCGCTCGATGACAACGGACCGGTGGCCGCCAGCGAGCGATTGCCCATTGAACGCCCGGCTGCGGCCATCATGGACCGCGCGCCGGTGACCGTGCCGCTCCAGACCGGCCTCATGGTCATTGATGCGCTCATTCCCATCGGCTGCGGCCAGCGCGAGTTGATTCTGGGCGACCGCCAGACCGGCAAGACCGCCATTGCGCTCGATACCATCTTGAACCAGCGTGGAAAAAATGTGCTCTGTGTCTATTGTGCCATTGGCCAGCGCGCTTCCGCCGTCGCCAAGGTCGTGGCCAATCTCCGCGAAAAAGGCGCGATGGATTACACCGTGGTCGTTGTCGCCGAGGGCAACGACCCCCCCGGTCTCGCCTACATCGCTCCTTACGCCGCGACCAGCATCGCGGAGCATTTTATGGAAGCGGGTAGCGACGTGCTGATTGTTTACGACGATCTCACGCATCACGCCCGCGCCTATCGCGAGCTTTCCCTCCTGCTCCGCCGACCGCCCGGACGCGAAGCCTTCCCCGGCGACATCTTCTACATCCATTCGCGGATGCTGGAACGCGCCACCCATCTGGGCAAGGAACGCGGGGGTGGTTCGCTCACCGCCCTGCCCATCATCGAGACCGAGGCGCAGAACATTTCCGCCTACATTCCGACCAACCTGATTTCCATCACGGATGGGCAGATCTACCTCTCGCCGTCGCTGTTTGAATTGGGCGTGCTGCCCGCGGTCGATGTCGGCAAATCGGTTTCGCGCGTCGGCGGCAAGGCGCAACGGGCAGCCTACCGTGTGGTGGCGGGCGACCTCAAGCTCGCCTACGCGCAGTTCGAGGAACTTGAGACCTTTGCCCGGTTCGGCGCACGGCTCGATGACGACACCCGCAAGATCATCGAGCATGGACGCCGCATCCGCGCCTGCCTCAAGCAGTCGGAGTTGGCTCCGGTGGCCGTGCCCGCACAAATCGCCGTCCTGCTGGCGTTGACCGCGGAACTCTTCGACCTGGTGCCGATTGACCAGATGACGGCCGCCGAACACGCCGTGCATGAGGCGGCGGCGAAGATTCCTGCGGAGGTGTGCGCGCGATTCGAAACCGCCGACAAGCTGAGCGATGAGGACCGCAAAACAATCATCGAAATCGCCCGCCTGGCTCTCGCCCGTTTTCAACCCAAGCCGGAATCCAAACCCGAAGCCAAGGCCGAGCCAAAGACCGAACCCGAGTCCAAGCCGGAATCCAAACCCAAAGCCAAAGCCGAGCCCAAACCCGAGGCCAAACCCAAGCCTGACGGTGGGTCCAAGACGGACGCCCCAACGGACGCCAAAGCGAAGCCCAAGACGGAGACCGAACCCAAACCCAAGGTGGCACTCAAGGAGAATTCATGAGCGACACCACGGCGAGCCTGAGCCGAAAGATCAACAGTGCCGGAGATCTCCAATCCGTCGTCCGCACAATGAAAACCTTGGCCACCTCGAGTATCGGACAATACGAGAAATCGGTGCGCGCGTTGGCCGACTACTATCGGACCGTGGAACTGGGGTTGGGCGCGTGCTTTCGGGAAAGCGAGCCAGCGGCCTTGATCGTGGAACGGAAAAGACAAACCGATGCGGGTGCGATTGGCGCGGTCGTTTTCGGATCCGACCAGGGACTGGTGGGCCAGTTTAACGATGTGGTGGCCGATTATGCGATCAAGACACTCGCAGCTCTGCCCGGCAAACCCCAGGTCTGGGCCGTCGGTGAGCGTGTTCATGCGCGCCTGGCGGACGCGGGCCTGCCGCTGATGGGACTCTTCGCCGTGCCGAATTCCGTCAAGGCCATCACCCCGCTCGTCGGGGAGATTCAAATCGAAAGTGAAGCGCATCGGGCCAAAGGCGAGTATGCGCGTCTTTATGTCTTCCATAACCGTCCGCAGTCTGGGCCGCTCTACGAACCGGTCAGCCAGCGATTGTTGCCGCTCGACGCGCAATGGCAACAAGGTCTGGCCAAAGTCAGATGGCCGACGAAGACCTTGCCCGAGGTCATGGGCGGCGGCACCGGGACTCTGCGCGCGCTTATCCGGGAATATCTTTTCATCTCGCTCTTCCGGGCATGCGCCGAATCCCTCGCGAGCGAGAATGCGAGCCGCCTGGCGGCAATGGAACGCGCCGATAAAAACATCGACGAATTGCTGGAGAATCTCCACGGCACATTCCACCAATTGCGTCAGAGTGGCATCGACGAGGAACTTTTCGACGTGATCTCCGGCTTCGAGGCGCTGAGCGGACCGCGGCAGCAATCAGGACGAAGATGAATCACCAAGTCAAACACACCGAGGGCTTCCACGCGACTTTCCACCCACTCCCCGCCCGTATCTCCGAGTTTCCTCGTTCATTTGGAGCGGGTCGGAGCGCAGAAGGCTTTCGCGTCGGAAAAGGCAGCGGGATGACGGCCGGTCGGTAGAATCGTCACCATGCAAACGGTCAAAAAGAAATCCGTAGTGCAGAACCCGCCCTCGAAGGCGGCAACGGCGAAGCCCCCGAACATCGCCTCCGCGTCGATTCCCGACACGCTCGCAACGCTTCATGTCAACCCCGACAACGGACTCACGCGCGCCGAAGTGGACACCCGACGGAAAGAGCACGGCTACAACGAAGTGGCCGAAAAGAAGGGACATCCGGCCCTCGTGTTTCTCGGTAAGTTCTGGGGCCTGTCAGCGTGGATGCTCGAACTGATCATGGTCCTGTCGGCCGTCCTCCGGAAATACCCGGACCTCGCGGTGGTGAGCACGCTGCTGGTCGTCAATGCCGTGGTGAGTTTTATGCAGGAGCGCCGGGCCGCCGGCGTCGTCGAGACATTGCGCCGACGGTTGCAGGTCAGTGCGCGCGTGCTGCGTGAGGCGAGCTGGCAGGTCGTTCCCGCCCGGGAGCTGGTGCCCGGCGACATCGTTCGCGTGCGCCCCGGCGACATCATCCCGGCGGACGTGAAACTCCTCACCGGAGCGTTGAGCATTGACCAGTCGGCTCTCACCGGTGAATCGAAGGACACCGACAAGGCGCCCGGCGAAGCGCTCTCGTCGGGTTCCGTCGTACGCCGGGGGGAGGGCAACGGCGTGGTCATGTTGACCGGGGCGAAGACCTATTTTGGCCGCACGACGGAACTCGTCCAGCAGGCGCGACCGAAGCTCCACATTGATGCGGTGATGGCCAAGGTCGTCCGCTGGCTCTTCCTCGTCGTCGGCGCGCTGGTGGGCATGGTGGTCGTCATGTCCCTCATGCGCGGCACGCCGCTCCTCGAGATGCTTCCGCTCATGCTCATCCTGTTCATGAGCGCAATCCCGCTCTCCCTCCCCGTCATGTTCACGGTCAGCATGGCCGTCGGGTCGAAGGAGCTGGCGAAACGCGGCGTGCTGGTCACCCGCCTCAGCGCCTCGGAGGATGCGGCAACCATGGACGTGCTCTGCGTGGACAAGACGGGCACGATCACGATGAACCAACTGGCCGTCACCGGCGTGATCCCGCTGGAGCCCGCGACGGAAGCCGACGTGCTGTGCGCCGGCGCACTCGCATCGCAGGAGGCCAATCAGGATCCGATTGACCTCGCGTTCCTGGCGGCAGCGAAAGAGCGGCACATCTTCGACGGCGAGCCGGCGGTCACGCCTGTCTCCTTCGCGCCATTTGATGCGAAAAACCGGCGGACCGAAGCCGTAGTCGAACAAAACGGGCAGCGGCTGCGGGTGATGAAGGGTGCCGTGGAAACGGTCGCCCAAGCCTGCGGACTCCAGCCCCCAGCGATTGAGGCGCTGGAGGCGCGGGTGAGCGAATCGGCCCTGAAGGGATATCGGACGCTGGCGGTGGCACGAGGCCCCGAGACGGGCGCGCCCGCCTTGGTCGGATTGGTGACGTTGTATGATCCGCCCCGGCCGGACGCCAGGCAACTCATCGCGGCACTCCACGACCTCGGCGTGCCGGTGAAAATGCTCACCGGCGACGCGCTGGCCGTCGCCAGTGAAATCGCGCGCGGTGTAGGGCTGCCCAACATCCGGCGCGTGGCGGACCTGAAGGCCGCGGGCGCTCAGGCCGGCAACGAGGCGGTGGACTTGTTGGCGGGCGCCGATGGGTTCGCCGAAATCTACCCGGAGGACAAATACATCGTGGTGCAGCACCTGCAGGCCGCGGGGCATGTGACTGGCATGACGGGCGACGGCGTCAACGATGCGCCCGCGCTACGCCAGGCCGAAGTGGGCATCGCTGTCAGCACCGCGACCGACGTGGCCAAGGGTGCCGCGAGCGTCGTCCTGACCGAACCGGGTCTGACGAACATCGTGGCGTTGGTCGAGCAGGGGCGCACGATCTACCAGCGCATCCTGACCTACATCATCAACAAGATCAGCCGGACAATCCTGAAGACGGCCTTCGTGGCCATCGCGTTCGTGGTGACCGGCAAGTTCGTCATGTCTGCCTTTGCGATGCTGCTGCTGGTCTTCGTAACGGACGTCGCAAAGATCTCCCTGGCCACCGACCGCGTTCGACCCTCCAAAAAACCGGAGACATGGAACATCGAGCCCCTCATTACGGTCTCCGTGGTGCTGGGCGCCCTGATGGTCGCAGAGTCGCTTCTCGTTTTGTGGAGCGGCTGGTCGCGTTGCGGATTGGCGACCAGCAACAATGCCCTTTACACCTTCAGTTTCCTGACGCTGCTCTACTTTGCCGCATTCTCCATCGTATCTGCGCGGGAGCGCCGCTGGTTCTGGGCGACAATGCCCAGCAAGGTTGTTATGGTGTCTGTCATGGCAGAAGTGCTCGTCGGAACCACCCTGACGCGCGTGGGTCTTCCGGGACTCAGGCCATTGCCCTGGGCGCAGACGCTCGCGATTTTCGCCTATGCGATGGTCTCGTGCCTTGTCGTCAACGATGCGGTGAAGGTCGCGATGATCAGATGGCGCGTTCTTAACGCCGTGGCCAAGAAACCGGTCGATGTGATCCCGCAGATCGCGAAGCGTGCTTATGAACTGTACGAGGAGAGAGGCTGCCGCGAAGGCCACGCGGTTCAGGACTGGCTCCAGGCGGAGCAAAACATCCGGAAAGAAAGTCTCCCAAAGGAACCGATGCGAACCGCCCAGCGGGCATTGCCGAAAAAATGAAGAATCCATTTCACCAATTTCCGAAAACCGCTCTGGAGCCAAAACTATGACAAACATGCAACCACAACAACGGTATGAAATCGGCAGGGTGGGTTTGGGCGTCATGGGGCGCAATCTCGTGCTGAACATGGCCGACCACGGCTTCTCGGTGGCGGGCTATGACAAGGACGCGGCCAAGGTCGCGGCCCTGCGCCAGGAATCAAAGGAACGTGATGTTCGCGGCGCGGCGGATATCAAGGAGTTCATCGGCTTGCTCCGCCGACCGCGCGCGGTCATGATGCTCGTGCCCGCCGGCCCTCCGGTGGATTCGGTCATCAAGGATCTGCTCGCGCACCTCCAGCGGGCCTATCTCATCCGGCAGGGACCGGTACCCAACCGGATGGATTCTCCTGGGTAGGCCAATGGCAGGAATCGCGGTCGGAAAATAAGAACAACATGCAGTCTCTATTGTTACGCTGGCAAACCTGGATGGCCACGCAAACGCGTTCGCGCTCGCGCGCGAGCGAGCCGCCTTTGCGAGCCGAGTTGTTCAGCGTCGAACAACTCGCGCGCCATGCCCGGGCCCTGGCGGCGGATCACCAGATCGTCACTCAACACAGCTCCAACCGCCTGTTGGCTCGATTGGACGAAAACGAGCAGAGCCTCCGAGCTTTCAATCGCGCGACCCTCGCCGTAAATCCAAGCCGGCGCATCACTCCCGCCGCCGAATGGCTCCTCGACAACTTCTACCTGATCGAAGAGCAGATCCAAATGGCCAGGCGGCATCTGCCCCGGGGCTACAGCCGGGAGTTGCCTCGCCTCTTGAACAGCCGTTCCGCCGGACTTCCGCGCGTTTACGACATCGTGCTCGAATTGATCTCGCACGTGGATGCACAGATTGATGCGGAACCGCTCAGCGCCTTCATCGCCGCTTACCAAACGGTAGGTTCCTTGAAACTGGGCGAGTTGTGGGCCATTCCCATTATGTTGCGCCTGGGGTTGATTGAAAATCTCCAGCGCGTCACCACCCGACTGATCATCGCCCGGGAGGATCGCGATCTCGCGGACTTATGGGTGGATCGTTTGCAGGATATGGCGGAGAAGAACCCGTCGCACCTCGTCATCGTGGTGGCGGACATGGCGAAGTCCGATCTTCCCATCTCCACTTCGTTCGTGGCGGAATTTTGCCAGCGTTTGTCGCGACAAAGTCCGGTGTTGCATCTCGCGCGCGGCTGGCTCGAACAGCGGCTCGTTGAACAAGGATTGTCCATCGAACAGCTCGTCCATCTGGAGAGCCAGAATCAGGCGGCCGACCAGGTTTCCGTCAGCCACAGTATTGCCAGTCTTCGTTTCTTGAGCGCCATGGATTGGAAGGAGTTCGTGGAGACCCTGAGTCTGGTCGAGGAGACTTTGCGCTCCGACCCTGCCGGCGTTTATCGCAAGATGGATTTTGCGACCCGCGATCGCTATCGCCATTCGGTCGAGTTCCTTGCCCGGCACAGCCAACTCTCGGAAGCGGACGTTGCGCAGCGCGCCATCCAACTGGCTGCAGACAGTGCCCGGCAAAAGGGGCGCGAAGAGCGGACCGCCCATGTGGGCTTCTATCTGATCGGCAAAGGCCAGTCCGTGCTGGGGCGCCTGGCGAACGTGCGGTGGCCCTGGCGAACGATCGTCGAACGAAGCATCCACCGTTTTCCGCTGACGTTTTATGCGGGCGGTATTGGGGTGCTCACTTTACTCGCCACGTTCGGGTTCATGCAGCAGGCCCAGACGCTCGAAGTGCAGGGATGGAAACTCATTTTCTTCACCCTTGTTTTCCTCCTTTGTGCCAGCCAACTGGCCGTGGCGTTGATGAACTGGCTGTCCACGCTGCTGGTGAAACCCCGCCTGCTCCCGCGCCTGGATTTTTCCTCCGGCATCGCTTCCGATTGCCGCACGATGGTGGCCGTTCCCACGATGCTCACGAGCTTGGAAGGCGTTGAACGCCTCATCGAGACCCTGGAGATTCACCACCTCTCGAATCGGGATCAGCATCTTCACTTCGCCCTGCTTACGGATTTCCGCGACGCACCGGAGGAGATTCTGCCTGGAGATCAAGTATTGCTTCAGCGGGTGCGGGCCGGAGTCGAGATGCTAAACCGCAAATATTTATCCGACCGACAAGACCTCTTTTTCTTGCTCCACCGCCCGCGCCGCTGGAACGCCGGAGAAGGCTTGTGGATGGGTTACGAACGCAAGCGGGGAAAGCTCGCGGAGTTCAACGCCCTCCTCCGCGGCGGTTCTCGCGAATGCTTTTCCGAGATCGTCGGGGTGACCGCAATTCTCCCCTTGATCAAGTATGTCATCACGCTCGACACCGACACCCAGCTTCCGCGCGATGCCGCCCGTCAGCTCGTCGGAACGATGGCCCATCCGTTGAACCGGCCGGAGTTCGATCCCGTGCGCGAGATTGTCAACGAAGGCTACAGCATCCTGCAGCCGCGCGTGGGGGTGAGCCTGCCGAGCGCCCGGCGATCCTGGTTCGTCCGGCTTTTTGCCGGTGACGCGGGCATTGATCCCTACACCCGGGAAGTGTCCGACGTGTATCAGGATGTTTTCAAGGAAGGCTCGTTTATCGGGAAAGGAATTTACGATGTGGATGCCTTCCAGCGAGCCATGAACGGACGATTCCCGGAGAATACCGTTCTCAGCCACGATTTGTTGGAATCGTGCCATGCCCGCTCCGCCCTCGTCAGCGACGTGGAATTCTACGAAGAACATCCTTCCCGCTACAACGTGGACATTGACCGTCGTCACCGTTGGATTCGCGGCGATTGGCAGATCACGCAATGGCTCCTGCCGCGCGTTCCCGGTTCTGACGCCCGTCGCATTGCCAATCCGCTTTCCGGGCTGTCCCAGTGGAAGATTCTCGACAACCTGAGGCGCAGTCTCGTCCCCGTTGCCCTGATGCTCTTATTGCTGGGCAATTGGCTGCTCTTTCCTGAACTCGGCGGCCTGGGATCGCTGCTGGTCCTTTCGATCATCACGCTCCCCGGATTGTTGGCGGCGCTGGTCAATGTGTTTCGCAAGCCGGCTGATTTGCCGTGGGCCATGCATCTGCGGGGAGTGGCCGGGTCGTGCGGTCGGCAGCTCGGCCAGATCTTTCTCACCCTGGCGTTTCTGCCCTACGACGCTTTCATCAGCCAGGACGCAATCGGAAGGACGCTGCTGCGATTGCTGGTGACGCACAAACGGCTCCTCGAATGGCAAACGTCGGGTGATTCCGAACGGACAACCCGCGCCGACCTCACCGGCTTTTATGCCACGATGTGGATCGCGCCGGTTGTCGCGCTGGCGACCGGATCTTTCCTGGCCACCATGCAGCCGGTCCAACTGTCTTTGGCCCTGCCGATCCTTGGTCTCTGGCTCGCCGCTCCGTGGATCGCCTGGTGGATCAGCCAGCCCATTGAATCTCTGGCGCCGGATTTGACGGCAGAGCAATTGACGTTTCTGAGACGCACCGCCCGCAAAACCTGGCATTTTTTTGAGACCTTTGTCACCGCACAAGAGAACTGGCTGCCGCCGGACAATTTTCAGGAGGTTCCCGCCCCGACGATCGCTTTGCGGACCTCGCCCACGAATATGGGCCTGGCGCTGCTCGCCAATCTGGCCGCCCGGGATTTTGGGTATCTTTCGGCGGGCGGCTTGATTCGACGCACGCAAGACACCTTCGCCACCATGCAGCGGCTCGAACGGCATCGCGGGCACTTCTATAATTGGTACGAAACACGCACGCTCCAACCACTCCTCCCGCTCTATGTATCGAGTGTGGACAGCGGCAACCTGGCGGGACATTTGCTGACGCTCGGCTCGGGACTGAGGGAACAGGCCGATGAAAACATTTTTACGCCACAGATTTTTGCCGGCCTGCGCGACACGGTGAGGATTCTCAGAGATTTGGCCCGCGAAAATGCTGCGCTGGCAACGCTCGACGCAGAATTGGAGAAAGCACCTGCCCGTCTGCGCGCGGCGTTTGCCTTGTTGGAAAGGGCGACGGGCCAGGCGACCAGGATCGCTGCTTCGCTGGCGAACGAAGAGGAAGAACTCAAAGGGTGGGCCCAAACTCTGAAGCGGAATTGCGAGGAGCATTTGGAGGACATGCTTTTCGTCGCTCCGTGGCTGGCTTTGCCAACCCCGAATCGCAGCAGCCAGCGCCTGCCGCGCCGAAGCGAAGCGCAGGCGGGTGAGGAGATTCCAACTCCTTCTTCCCTCGCTGCGAAAGAAGAGAAGAACCTCCTCACGTCCACCCTCCGCAGTCCTGTTACGGAGGACGGGTCGGCGGCTACAAGGCTTGAGGAGAAGCTCGCCCCACTCGACCAGGCGCCCACCTTGCGAGAGGTCGCGAAGTTTGAGCAATCGCTCTGTCCGTTGATCGAAGCGGCATTGCAAGACCTCCCAACGGAACCTGCCCAATCCCGGAAAGAAGAACAAAAATATCTCACTGAACTCTCGCGATGCTTGCGTGAAGCCGGCGATCATGCCCGTCAGCGCCTGCTCGCATTGGAAACCCTGGCCAGGCAAAGCGACGAACTGGCCGCGATGGATTTTACTTTTCTGTTCGACCCGGCGAGGGATTTATTTTCCATCGGGTTCAACGTCACCGAACGCCGGTGCGACACCGGCTTCTATGATCTGCTGGCCTCGGAGGCGCGCTTGTGCAGCTACGTCGCCATCGCTTTGGGGCAGGTTCCGCAGGACCACTGGTTCTCGATGGGCCGTCTGCTCGTCGCTTCGCGGGGCGAGCCGATCCTCGTTTCGTGGAGCGGTTCGATGTTCGAGTATCTGATGGCGCTGCTGGTCATGCCCAACTATGAGAACACCTTGCTCGATCATACCTGCCAAGCGGCGGTGCAACAGCAAATCGAGTATGGGCAATTGCGCGGCGTTCCGTGGGGCATTTCCGAATCGGGCTACAACCGGACCGACGTCCACCTGAACTACCAATACCGCGCCTTCGGCGTGCCGGGCCTGGGTCTGAAGCGAGGATTGGCCGAGGACTTGGTGATCGCTCCTTACGCCACCGCGATGGCGCTGATGATCGCGCCGCGGCAAGCATGTGAAAACCTGCAACGGCTGGCGGCCGAGGGGCGCGCAGGCGCTTACGGTTTCTACGAAGCGGTGGATTACACGCCGTCGCGTCTGCCGCCGGGAGAAACGAGCGCCACCATCCGATCCTTCATGGCGCATCATCAAGGGATGAGCCTGCTGGCTCTGGTCAATCTATTGCGGGACTACCCCATGCAACGGCGTTTCATGGCCTGTCCGTTGCTCAAGGCGGCGGACTTGCTGTTGCAGGAGCGTGTGCCCAAGACCGCCGCGAGCGTTTTTGTCGAAGATTTGGAACTGGAGACATCGCGGACGCTTTCCGGCGAAGGCGAAAGCGTGATGCGTGTTTTCACGAATCCCACCCCACCGGCGCCGGAGGTTCATCTTTTGTCCAACGGTCGCTATCATGTCGTCATCAGCAGCGCCGGCGGCGGCTACAGTCGCTGGCGCGATCTGGCGGTCACGCGCTGGCGCGAGGACGCCACGCGCGATTGCTGGGGGATGTTTGTTTATCTGCGCGATCTGGCGACGGGAGATTTTTGGTCCACCGCGCATCAACCCACCTTGCGCGCGACGAAAGGCTACGAAGCCATCTTCACGCAGGCGCGCGCGGAGTTTCGGCAACGCCATGCCGGCCTCGAAATCCACACCGGGATCAGCGTGTCGCCGGAGGACGACGTGGAGTTGCGTCGCATCACGATCACCAATCGTTCACCCGTGGCGCGCGTCATTGAATTGACCAGTTACGCGGAAGTGGTGCTCGCGATTCCGGCCGCGGACGCGGCGCATCCCGCTTTCAGCAATCTCTTCGTGCAAACAGAATTCGCGCGAAAGTCTTCCGCCATTCTCTGCACCCGCCGGGCCCGTTCCCAGGAAGAAAAGCCGCCGTGGTTGCTGCATCTCATGGTGGGTCAGGGCGGCGAACAGGGTGAAATCTCCTGCGAAACCGATCGTTTCAGATTTGTCGGACGCGGCGGAACCCTGGCCAACCCTGCCGCGATGCAGAGCATTTCGCCATTGTCCAACACCGTCGGTTCCGTGCTCGATCCCATCATTTCGCTGCGGCGCACGGTCTCTTTGCCGCCTCATGAAACCGCCATCATTGACCTGGTTCTTGGCGTGACCGAAAGCCGGGAAGCCGCGCTGGCGCATGTGGAAAAATATCAAAGCTCCCGCATGGCTGACCGCTCCTTCGATCTGGCGTGGACCCACAGCCAGGTGACCTTGCGCCATCTCAATGCCACGGAGGCGGAGGCCCAACTCTACGGACGGCTGGCCAGCGCGTTGATTTACGCCGATCCCGCCCGTCGGGCCAACCCCGGCGTGCTGCGCAACAACCGGCGCGGCCAAAGCGGCCTTTGGAGTTATGGCATTTCGGGGGACGCGCCGCTCGTCCTGCTCCGCATCAGCGACACGGAGAAGATCGAGATCGTTCGGCAACTGATCCATGCGCACTCCTACTGGCGCATGAAGGGACTGACCGTTGATCTCGTCATCTTGAACGAGGACGTTTCGGTTTACCGCCAGTCCTTGCAAGACCAGATCACCAGTCTGATTTCGTCCGGAATTGAAGCGCAAATGCTGGACAAGCCCGGTGGCATCTTCGTCCGGCGCCTCGAACAAATTCCCAACGACGATCGCGTGCTGCTGCAATCCGTGGCGCGGATTGTCCTGGACGATGAGAATGGAACGCTGGCGGAACAACTGGAACGGCGGAGCCTGCTGGAACCGTTGGTCCCGGCGCTGACGCCCACTCGCTCCGCGTGGCCCGATTCACCCAAGCCGGTCCCTCCGCGGGAGCTGATCTTCCAGAACGGCCTCGGCGGCTTTACCCGCGACGGCCACGAATATGTCATCACCCTCCAGGCCGGGCAGATGACTCCAGCCCCGTGGGTCAATGTGTTGGCCAATCCCTATTTCGGAACGGTGATTTCAGAGAGCGGCGCTGCTTACACCTGGGTTGAGAACTCCCATGAATTTCGGCTGACGCCCTGGAGCAACGATCCCGTCCAGGACACCACGGGCGAGGCTTTCTACATTCGCGATGAGCAGACCGGCCAGTTCTGGTCGCCGACGCCATTGCCCGCGCGCGGTGCGACGCCCTATGTCATCCGCCATGGCTTTGGCTACACCGTGTTCGAACACACCGAGAATGGCATTGCCTCCGAGTTGTGGATCTATGTGGCGATGGACGCGCCGGTGAAGTTCACGGTCTTGAAATTGCGCAACGTCTCGGGGCGTCCGCGCCGCGTGTCGATCACCGGCTACTGGGAATGGGTGTTGGGCGACCTGCGGCAGAAAAGCCTGCTGCACGTGCAAACCGAAGTGGACATCAAGACCGGCGCGTTGCTGGCGCGCAATTATTACAACACCGAATTCCCCGATCGCATCGCGTTCATCGATGTCAACGATGGGATGCGCACCCTCACCGGGGACAGAAAGGAATTTCTGGGCAGGAACGGAAGCTTGTCGCAGCCGGCGGCGCTGAAACGCGCGCGCCTTTCCGGCAAAGCCGGCGCGGGGCTGGATCCGTGCGGCGCGGTGCAAGTCGCCTTCGATCTGCCGGATGGGCAGGAACGAGAAACGAGTTTTCGCCTCGGGGTCGGTCGGAACGCGGCTGAAGTGCAGAACCTGATTCAACGTTTTCGCCGGGCGGACGCCAGCCGCGTCGCGCTCGAAGGGGTCTGGTCCTATTGGAATCGAACCCTCGGCGCGGTGAACGTGGATACGCCCGATCCCGCCGTGAATGTGATGGCGAACGGCTGGCTGCTGTATCAGACCTTGAGCTGCCGACTCTGGGGCCGGACGGGGTTTTATCAATCCGGCGGCGCCTACGGATTCCGCGACCAGTTGCAGGACGTGATGGCGCTGGTGCATGCCGAACCGGCCCTCATCCGCGAGCACCTGCTCCGCGCCGCAGCGCGGCAATTCCGCGAAGGCGACGTCCAGCATTGGTGGCATCCGCCCGCGGGGCGGGGCGTGCGCACGCATTGTTCG
>Ga0182027_10006613_pt1 | contig 17295 bp, 8 predicted proteins | sample 712E1DmetaG_FD_121300 | JGI IMG/M metagenome (GOLD analysis project Ga0182027, IMG submission 121300) | Permafrost microbial communities from Stordalen Mire, Sweden - 712E1D metaG (Illumina Assembly) | ecosystem: Environmental > Terrestrial > Soil > Wetlands > Permafrost | place: Sweden... | reverse complement strand
CGGCAGACGCTCCCTGCGGCTGCGCTGAATTGCGTGATTTGAGATAGGTCTCGGCTGTTTCCTTCTTGATGAGAAATGTTTCTTCAACCACCTCGACATCGCCGGGGGCAAGAGATTCTTTGAAGACGAAAGGGGTGTAACTTCCATTGGCGGCTTTGCCCACATACGCAAGTTCGCCTTGGGCGACGCCCTTGGAAACCGCGTCCTGAATTGCTTCCGTCCCGCGAATAATGCGCGGAAACTGCGGCGAGGCATAAAGCGCATCGCGCACGGACTTGACCGGCCATTCGATGAAAGCCGATGGCCAGTTCTTCAACAACAATCGCAGGCTGATTCCTTTCTCCATTTCTCCCTCCGCAGAAAGGCGGTTGAGGACATTGGAAATGGGTGAGTCAATTCCGTTGGAAGAACTGACGCGCCCCAAATCAATTTCGCGCAGCGCGTTGTCTTTCCCCAGCAGGAACACAAACTTGTAGGAACGCCAGACGGCGTCGCGGAGGTCACGCCGGGCCTTCTCGATGTTCTCCGTCAGTTGCCGCCGCTGGGTTTCGTCCAGATTCAGATCCGCCGCGTCATCGTCAATGGCCTGCCAGGCCAGAAGTTTGCGGGCCTCGTCGCAAAGCAACCGTGGGGCATCCGCCATCACCCAGATCAAGGCGCTTTTGAACGTGCGGCTGGAACTGCCGGACTCGCGCGTCATCAACTCCATCAGTGCAAGGGTGTCTTTACGCTCCGCCATCGTCTGCGTCAGATCGCCGATGATGAAGGTCAGAACCGGACGGTCGGAAATCTGGATGCTCTTCTCCGGAAAGAACACCCGCTCAATTCCATCCTTGGGCGCAAATCGCTTCTGGATTTCCTGACGAGCGGTTTCCTCGATTAATGCTGATGCGATGTTCGCCCGCTTGTCGGAGAAACGTTTATTGAGATTCTCGCGCAGACTGAACTTGTAGTTCTTCCGTTCGACGTTGAAATAATAGCAACGGTCGGTGAGGGCATCCAATGCCGTCTCGACATTGCCCAGATCCAGATCGGGATGGCCCACCGCGAGCCGAATCTCCGGCAAGGTCGCCTCCGACTTGGTCGTGCCGCCGTTCGATTCAAAAAAGACCACCGTGGCCACTTTCTGGTGCAACCGTTCTTTGCCAATGGCTTCGGATGCCTCGGTGTCCAGCGATACCGCGAACGATTCCTTGCGCCCGGCAATGTCCACCGTCACCGCCGTCTCCAGCGCGCGGTTGCCGAGTTGCTCGAAGACCGCTGCGCGAAAAATGGGGTCGCCCACCGGCGCGGTCCCCAAAGTCAGCAGCGGGTCGGGGTGCGCTTTGCGGTAAGCCTGCGTGTAGGCGTTCTGAATCCATAGCGCCATCATTCGCAGCACGCCGCGCGTCTGTTGAAACTTGGGCACCGTCTGCCATTTCCGCTCGAAAACGGAGAGCACGCTTGGATGAAACGGATAGCACGACTCGAAATGCTCCCGGGCATGGTCGGCGGGAACCGAACTGGAAAGCTGTTGTGCGTGATCGTTCACCCACCGCCCAAACTCGTGGCAGGTGTCGAGCGCGTCCTTGGGCAGATGCACCCGGCCATCGGATTGCACCGCACGCGTGTCCCAATCAAAGAGCCGCCGTCGGATGATTTCGTTCGTCTCCGCGCCCGCCGTCATGGTCATCGCCTTGCCGACGCGGTCGAGCATCTTGGTGAGACGTTGGTAGTCTGCGACATCCTCAGGCGTCATCTCCATTTCCGACATGGGAACCGAGACGACCAAGACGGAGCGGGGATTCAGTGCTCCGGACAAATTCAGCAGAAAGTCGTAAAGTTGGTTGTTCAACCCGAGCGAGCGGAAGCGACTGACATAGTTGAGCAATTCATCCACCAAGATCAGACACGGCTCATTTGCCGGCAGCAATTTGCGAATAATATCACCCCCGGGAGCGATTTTCTTTTCGTCGTGCTCCTTCACCAGATCAAACGCCGCCTTGCCGCCGAGTTGGAAAGCAATTTCGCCCCAAGGCGTCATTCGCCGTGGTTCTCCGTTCTCACCGCCACGTCCCGCCAGCGAATCAAATTCCGTGCCGACGAACACGGCCACTCTGGCCTTGGGAACCTGTGCGACCGCCGCTTTATCACGAATCTGCGACACACCCACCCATCCATGCGACGCCGGGCCGTTCTTGGCGAGATGATACAGCAACGTGAGCGCGTGGGTTTTGCCGCCGCCGAAATTGGTGGCGAGATTGAACACAGGCGATGTATGGCTGGTCTCTCCAGCCATCCGGCGCACTGTTTGGGCGGACAGGTCGAGCAGATTAGCGGCGAGGAACGTCTTTGCAAAAAACTGTTCAGGATTGCCGTAATCAGGGCGGGCGGTCCCGTCGCGCACGCGGTCCAGATGCACCGCGAACTCCGACGCATCCTGCGACTTGCCCTCGCGCAAATCCACGCGCGGCTTCACAACATCATACCAAGGTTTTAGTTTCATGCGATCCTTTCAAAAGCTCTCAAATCGTCCCGTGTTTGTCTCCAACTCCCACCAGGCAAAGAACCCGTTTGGAAAGGTCTCTGCCTCGCCTCGCCGGCCTATTACAAGAACAGTACTGCCTTCGAGTTTCACCCGGTTGCCGATGCCCAACGCCTCGACCACTTGCTCCTGCAAATGTTTCCGCAGCGGCCCGGCCTCCGCCGCTTCTTTCCGGTAGCAGAACAACACGCGCAATTCTGCCCGGACACTTAACAACTTCCAGAGCGAATAGGCGATAAAATCTTCACGGGTCTGATTTTCCAGTTCCATCACCGCGAGTGGAAACCGCCAACGACTTTCGCCCGCACCGAAGGCCATCACGTCTAAATTCAAATACTCGCCCCGGCTCACCGGCAACAACTCCGCATGATGACCCTTGGCCGAAGCCCGCCAGCCAAGCCGTTGGCAGGCTTCGACGGCGGCGCTGGTTAAAGCGGTTGTCCACGGCGTCAGCCGCCCGGCCAGTGCTGCTGCTCGCAATGGTTCGGCATGACGCACGTCCCGCAACATTTCAAGCAACGCCTTCCGAAAGTCACTGGGGAGTTCGTTGTTATTCATTGGGTCATTCAAAATATCATGAACATGCATCCATTACGGTGTTCAAGTTGCTTTTTGGATGACATGTCTCCAGCCGCATAAGTAGCCCCTCGCTTTCCTCCGCAATTACTGCCAGTTCAGGCCATCGGCCTTTCAAAATGTCGTTGGCGTGGGCCAAGTCATTGCGCAGCGATTCGAGTCGGCTGAAAAACTTTTTTCCAGTTCCTGAATTGGGAAAGTTTGCTGCGTTTAACAATTCACTGTCTCGGAGTAAAATTTGTGCCTTATCGCAGATTTGTAGGCAATCCGCAAAATCGGAAGTGCTCGCTTCCTCGTTTCGTCGCTTCCTTTCGTCGAAGAGCTTTTTTGCTGCATCAAAACGGGCCGACGGTAATAGGCTTTTCCATGCCCCATCGGGAAAGCGTTCGCGTATCAGCCGGAGCATCTGCATCTCGATGAGTGAAATAATTCCGAATAGCCAAAGACGAACAGGGATCTTCTGCAAATCGCCTTTTGTTACAATCGCTCCGACCTTTCCAAGGATGGTAACAAACAATTCGTTCCGCTCTCGCAGTGCTTCAAACGCCGTCAGCAGCGAATCGCTTTCGGCCACAAGATCGCTCTCGGTGAATCGGCAGATGTGGTCTCGAACAGGATCAGGCCCGAGATTCTCGCGCCGCACATAGCCGATGACCACGTCATCCTCGCGGAGGCCAACCGCGTCATAATTATGCGCGTCCATAAAGGCACGGATTGAATTGGCGTCACAATTGACATCAAAAGAAACCAATTTTTCAGCAATCTCGCGGATGGAGATCGCCCGCTCGAAAAGGCGGCGTAAATCGTTCGCTGTGGATTTTAGGTGTTTCATGCTTTGGCTCAGAATCCGAGTCCCTTCTTCCTAGCCAGCACGCCGTCCACCCAGCGCTTTTCTTCCGAGCGCGTGGGGTAGAGTGCGGACAACGCCTGTGCCAAGCCCCAGAAACGCTGGTCGGCGCCGATGCCTTCATCCACAAGGAAACGCTTGAGCGCCTCGCTCCGGCTGGCGGCAAAAAGGATCATGGCTTGGTGGATGCGGTCGAGCACCGTCACGCCGGGCTTCTGCACCGTCTTCTCGCCCCACGTCGCTTCCGCATCGGTCGTTTCCGTGAGTTCGGCAAACAATCCCAGACCCATTTGCAAATCCTTCTTTTTTTTCTTCGCCTGACTCAGCGGCGAATCTTCCTGGTCTTTGCCGAACAAATGCCGCGTGCGCTCGGCCACGGGCAGGAGCCGCGCCGTCTCGCCGCTCACTTCAATTAGCGAATCCAAATCCTCCAGATGCGCGCCGAGTCCTTGCGCGATTTTGCGCGCGGCATCGTATTCGAGGACGAAGCCGGTGGTTTTGGCCTTCTTCGCGCCGCTTTCGGATTCGTCGTCCGATTCTTCTTCTTCGGCGCTGTCGCCCTCGGCGTCACCGGCTTGCAAAGTCCAAAGCCACATGGCGGTGAGGCGGGCGTCAGCCTCGAAGCCGGTGGTGTCCGCATCTTTGAAGACCAAGCCCAACGCTTCCTTGGCGACGGCGGCCCAGACCTGCTCCAGATATTCATTGAGTGTGACGGTCTCGCCGCTGGCTTTCTCCACGCGCGAATAGCGGGAGAAAATTTCCAGGGCCGGGCCGAGACAGGCGAAGATGGCATCCGCTCCCACGACACCTTCTTCGGCCAGGCGTGGCATCCATTCATGGATGCGGCGGGGCAGCTCCTGCAACACGTCGCGCCAATCGCCGATTTCGTCCGTGCGCACCGAGCCATCGGGATTCTCGCGCGGGCGGCAGACAAGATGGACGGAGGAAGCGAGGGCGGCGGATTGCTTCGCTCTTAGGCGAGACCCCATCTCTGTGTCAATAGGCCAGGATGCGGTTATGACCCAGCCTGAGCTGATAAGTGCACTCAACATCGCTTCCCAACCGGAAGTTTCTTTGTTCGCAAAAACGAAAACACCAATGCCAGACGGTTTGGCAATACGGCGACCTTCGGAGCAAGCGCGAGCCATCATTTGCTCAAACCATGGCCCGTCTTTGTGCCGATACATCGCAGCTCGATGCGAGAGCGAGACGCATTCGTCAGCTTTCGGAGAAAGTTTTTCGGAAAGAAGCTCTGGATGAACGTCCCTAAGACTCTTTCGCAACCAAGAGTAGAAGAAATCAGAAAGGTCTGCGTATGGAATTGCTGCGTAGTATGGCGGATCTGTGATGAATGCATCCGCGCTATCGTCGGGCAATGGGTGAGTGGTTGCAGAAGCTTTTTCGGCATGACCGCTTCCTGAGATGCACTTATTCGCCTCAATGACCGTCAGTATCCACTCCAGAGCGTTACCAAGACTCCCGGCTGAATCTGAAATTGGCACAGGCTCAACATAATCCCAGACCATCGGTAATGCTTGACGTCCGAAGGTATTGCTGTTCGTCTCGCGTGAAGATTGCCAACGCGTGAGCGAAGAGAGGGAGTCGGCTTGCCTGTCAACGGCGATTGCGAGACATGTTTGAATTGCGGACGCGAAATCGCTGTCATGATCAGCAGAAAGTTTTTCCCTCAAGCCGCTCACCAGTCTGGTGAGAGTTACCAGAGCAAGAGCTTGGCGCGGAGCGAAGATGTTCCCCCAATTCTTCATCCCGTAAAGAACAATATTAAAAAATCCCCGAAGGTGGTTCAGTTCTCCATCTGGCAAATATGGGTCTGATTTTGTTTGCCGGTTGCTTTGCTTTTCAAACTCTTCAACGGCTTTTGATAACGCCAACAAATCGTTGTCAGTCGTGAGCCGATAGTAACGACCTTGGGTATTCGGCTTGGCGGTTACCACGCAAATCAATCTGCTGTCGGCTGCGCCCCCGTTGCGTTTGTCTAGCTGCCGGCGAATGCTCTCAACAGAAGTCGTGTAACCACTAATCGGACAAGTTGCTGACCCCGCTTTTGATGTGCCGGTTTCTACGTCGCGCGCTGCGTGCGGAGAATAGATTTCCAATTGTGGTTGCGCAACGCGCATTTGCTGGCCGTCCTGATACGTTTTCTTGGTGATTTTCGTCTGAATTTTGCCGGATTTATCTCTCTGCCACCGTAGCGCCTGAAGTCTGCCGGCTTTTTTTGCTAACCACATCGAACTCAGGAGAGGAACTTCAACTGGATTGTTACCCGCACCAGGTGCTTCGGAAATAATGGTTCGCGCCCAAATATAGGCAATTGGTGTCGCGCTGTCTGCGTCCTTGGGATAGAACTCGGCCAGTTCCTTCTCGGCTTCGCGCTTAATCCAATCGCCCCATTTGCGGACTTCATCGGCGAGGCGCTGGCCGTATTTGGGGATGTATTCGAGGATAACTTTGTTGAGTAGCACTGGAATGGGGTTGAGGTCACTGGCAAAAGCGTCCGCGCCCACGCGCAAGGCTTCGAGCGGAATGGAGCCGCCGCCGCAAAACGGGTCCACCACGAGCGGTCGGGTCCCGGGCGCGCCGCCCAGCGCCTCATGCGCGGCCTGCGTGAGCGCGCGGCTGGTGGCGAGAAATTCGGGCACGGTGGAGCTGTCCCAATTGGCAAAGTCGGCGATGAAGTCGAGCAGGGCGCTGCGGAGTTGGAGGGCGTCTTTGAAGAGCGCGGGCTTCTGCCGGGCTTTCTCGAACCGTTCGCGGCTCTCGGCGCTGAGCATGGCCTGACGGTCGTGGGCGGTCCATTTCTGCATCTCGGCGCGGGCCTTGGTCACGAATACTGACGGGCAAAGCGGGTCCGCCGGGTCGGGCCAGAGTGCGGCGCAAATCACCGCCCGGCACGCCGCCAGCGGACGCCGCGCCCACCAGATGTGAAGCGTGGAGATATGCCCATGCCGGATGGACTTTTCCCGCCGGGCGTGTGCGGAAATGCGCTTGATAGGCAGGTCAACTTCAATGAGGCGTTTGGGGTAGTTGGTCATGAATTAACGGAAGCCTTAATCAAATTTACCAGTGTTTGTCTTTCTCCCTCTGGAACCGACTTTAAATATTCGTTCGCCGAAATTTGAACCAAAGCATTGTAGTCGTATGGGATTTGTCTGGCCAGTTCAGAAAACCATTCGTGGTGGTTTTTGTCAGCGAGCTTCACGAGCAGGTCGGGAATAATGACATCGAATCTTTCCTTCATCATCGTTTGGAAGGGAGCTGAGTTGAAAATCTCTTTCTCAGGCGGAAGCGAACCGGGAAGTTTAAAAAGTTTGTCCTTGGGCGCAGCACCAACGTCTCCGTCACGGACAGCACAAGCGGGCAACGCCATTTCAGATAGGACTTCCATGAACTTTTGAATCTGCTGTTTGTCGCCGCCCATGCTGATTTTTACGGTCTTCAAAAAATAGGGGTCATGCACACGAAGAAGTTCGGCGACGACCGCTTGAGCCACGTCGTCTTCAACCAAAATATGAAGAGCGTGGCGATATTGGTCTGCCATGAGGCTTGCGGCCTGGTCAACGCTTACTCCGGGGATTTGCTTTATGCCGGATGGTGTGCGCACAAGAAAAATTCGTGACCGCTCCGGGAGTGCCCGGAGAAGATATTCGCTATGAGTCGTCAGGAAAACCTGGTGCCGCTTCCGAGTGCAAACATCCACGAGGTATTTGCCGAATTGGTGCTGTGCGCTCGGGTGAAGTGACGTTTCTGGTTCTTCAAGCAACACCAAACTTTTATCTGGAAGCCCTTCCAGAACCCTTACGATGTGATGGATGCGGCCTTCGCCGCACCCCATGTTTATTTCCGAGTAAGTGCAACCATCTCTGCCGACAGTTACAACTTTCGCGAAATGGCCTCGCAGCCCAACCGAGTTTTCGTCCGCGGTGTCATAAGCATTGCCTAATATGCCTGAAATGATGGTTCTGGTTTCCGGCTTGATTGGTTCGGTTGATCTCAGAATAACATTTTTTGCTTGGCGCGTTGCCAAATCCCATTCCTCAACTCGTGGTAGATAAAGTCCGACTCCGGCTAAATATGTGCGGCGCTGCGGCTGGTTCTTATAGCCCGTCCATTTTGATGAACCCCGCGAGAGCGTGACTACTTTATTACGAGTTGATCCGTCCGTTTGTGTTTGCTGAAGGTATTCAAACTTCAATCGAGCGTTTAGATCAAAAGGGCGTTTGTCCAACGTTCCCGCAATGATGAAATTGCTGACGTAGTAACGCGCCTGTCCAGCCGTGTTCTTGTAGGCCGAAGCCGCTAGTTGAAGCAATGTGGATTTGCCCGTCCCGTTGAGTCCACAGAAAGCGGTGATCGGACTTTGAATCTCGACCACTGTGCTTTGGTGACAACGGAAGCCGAGAACGTGGATTCGGATGAGCGCATCGCCGAAATTGGCGAAGCGCTGTTCAGGAACGAACAGTCCTTGTAGTATATTGCGCGGGTCGCTCATACAAGATCAGTTCCGATGACGTGAATGGAATGAGAGATCATTTCTTTCGTTCCCGTAGCGCGTTGAGGAGCATCCCAGATACAATTCCCATTGTTTGGGCGGCAGATTGGGCTTCTTCAGGTGTGACGGTCGGGAGCCACGGATGGCCGTGCCCAGTGCCTTGCTTATTGCGAAGACGATTAACAGCGCACGCGGCGTCAAACATAGCCCGGTGGAGGCCATGCTGTGGGGGTTCGCCTGGTTGAGGTTTGTCTTGCGAAGTTTTGAAACCAAGTGCCGCATACGCCTGTCCGAGCAGTGTCGGGAAATTGTGCGGAGGATTGCTATTGTTCCACACCTCTACGAGCACATGCGCCGCAGTCGCTTCGAGAAGATCCTTGCCTGTGCCTGTCAGCAATGCAGCGTCGTCGGCACCACGTTGGGCACGCCGGACATAAGTGTTGAGTGCCGCAGTCAGCTCGGCCCCTGACAGAGAGTCGAGAACCTTGGGCGAAAGCTCACCGTCGTTCGTGAGCACGAAGCCTTCGGCTTCAAATGCCGCCTGCAAATTGCGGATTGCGTCCATTCCGACATGATTTGGCGAAGCAGAGCGAAATCCTCCCAAGCCTCGAATGTGACTGATCAGAATATCGGTTAGCTTTTGGGCGGCTTCGAAGTCATCGTGCAAAGCCTGGCTAAAGACGGCGCGCAGACGTTTGGCTTTCCCAACGGGCTGACCTTGGGCCACTGGGTCGGCGCTCTTCAATCCGGCTTTCTCGATGCAAAAGCCGATTTGGTCGTGGCTCGGGTCACGTCGTCCAGTCTGTGCGTCATCCACCAGTTGGGCGAGCGCCACTAAGATCGCATCGTTAATTGGAGGGAGAGGTTTCATTAGTCGACAAGACCAGTAACGTTTGGAACGAGCAGGTCAACTTCAATGAGACGTTTGGGGTAGAATGTCATTGCTCGGTTTGTGCCAGCAGCGATTGCCAGTTCCCTGCATCGAAAAGGGGTTTGATAAATTCGATCCTAGCTGGGAAATGCTCCTTGTAGGTTACAGCCACGAAATTGCGGGATCTTGTCAGGCCGACGTAAAGATATTTGTCGAGAAGCTCTGGCTCGTTGCCGGCCATTTCGTCAATGCAGGTGAAAAAGACGGCTTCGAATTCCAAGCCCTTGATGTACTTCACGTTGAAAATCCTGACCTTCGCTTGGGTGCCCAAAACTTTGCCACCGTAGCAGGGGTCGGTGTCAATGGAGTGCTCTAAGAGTTTCGGAGCGATCAGCTCGTGGAGCTGAGCGATGTTGGATTCGGTCGGAACAAAGATCGCGATGGAAGGAAGCTGCTCGCGGTTGTAGCGATAAATCTCGATGATACGGTCCACCAGCCAATTTGCGGTCGCGCTGGTGTCGGCAGCGTGAAACATCAGCGGGGCGGGGTCGCTTGGGTCATCAGCGAAAGCGGAGTCGAAAGGCGGTGGCTCTATGACGAACCTTTTGTAGAGTTCTGCCGCGATGCGAAGAATCCGGGCGCTTTGGCGGTATGATAACCTGAGCGGGTAGTCTTTGTAGGGGGGAAGCAGGAGTGAGAGTTCGGTCCAAGAACTGACGCCCTCGCGCGTCATGCGCTGCATGAGGTCTCCCGCGAACGTGACGGCGTTGAAAGCGGGGTTGGACAGAAGGTACATGCATGCGAGTTCTACTGCCGAGAAGTCGGCGGCCTCGTCAACGGCAATGACAGTGCGAAACTCATTAATGAGTCTTTGTACAGGGAGATCGCTGCTGGTCTTGATCAATGGGAGTCCGTCGAATGCTTCGCGGATGAAGGAGAGTGCCGTGTAGATAAGGGTGTCAAGTTCCCTCGAATCCATGCCCATGTCGTTTACTTGAGACATCATGGAGGATTTAAAGAAGGAGAAACTAGCATTCTCTTTCAATCGGAACTGGTGATAGACGACGGGGATTCTCTGGACCAAGGAATTTGGAGAATACTTTCCGGCAATCTTTTCGATGGCGGCGCGTAGGGCGCGCACGGCGGGAGGAATCTGGTCCGCGCGCGGAAGCTGGGATTCGATCTGGTTCTGTGTGTCTGTGATGAGGCGGTTCAAGCGGCCCGCCGATAAGTTGCTGCCGGACTGTTTGGCGGCGGCAGCGGTCTGGCTAAGCTGAATCCAAAGTTCTTTTGCTCTGAGGTAAGGACGCAACTGGCTAGTGCGCTCAGAACGGTCTCTGTCCTGCTGTTCGAGTTGGTGTTGACCTTCATTCTTGGCGATGGGGTCTACCTCTTCGGAGACTAGCTGCGCGAGTGATGCAGACTGCTGGCGCAGGGCGTCGATCTGCTGCTCTATAGTCGTGATGTTCTCATCGAGGGCATTGAGTTCGGTGTGGACTTCCTGTGACTGCCTTTCGAACTCGACGGTGAACTCCTCACGAACGCGGATGGAGAAGAAATCGCGGAAGGAATGAGTCCACTCGGCTATGCGCCGGCTCGCGGTACATTGGAGAAGGTCACTGGTGAGCCTGAAAAAGCCGCGGTCGCCGACTTTCAGGTATCGGAGGGTGTCGCGGGCGATAGTAATCTTGTGGTCTTTCCAGACGAGCAGGTGATCGTCGGCGGCGGGAAGTTCCTCCTGGGCGAGAGCCTCTTTGAGGTAATTGCGGAGAAGGTCGTTGGGCATGAAGAGCGCCCATGTGTTTGGACCATCAAATAAGGCGCGGATCTGGTCTTCTGAGCGGGAAGCTGTTTCCTCTGGCAAGAGGTGTTGGAGCTTTGTTTTTTGCGCGAGGCGTTTGATGGCCACGGTGGTTTTGCCTGTGCCGGGTGCTCCGCTGATGAGCAGGAAGGTGGAGAGCGGAAGTCGCCAGATTTCGTCCTGAGCGGCATCGACAAAGACTAGGTCGCGGAGCTGGAACTTGTCCGTTGCTTTCCGACGTTTCGGTTTGGGAGGGCCGAATGGTATTTCGGGCTGTTCTAGGAATGCAATTAGCGATGCAATGTCTTCTTCGGTGGTTGCCGGGAAGAGTACTTTGTTGTCTTTTGCGTCCCAAGCGTCGGCGGTTCTCCCAACCGTGAAACGGTCTCGGGCTAGGACGGTGTAGGTGTCCTGCCAAGTTCCGAGCCCATGTGGCATGTTGATTGTGACCAAATCAGTCTGGCCTGGCACGACTGCAGCCAGACGCCCAATTGCGGCTTTATAGCTGACGTAATTTACGTTGCTCTCCGACTCGGCCGGACGCGAGGGTGGTTCGTGGCGGCAAATGAAAAAGTGCTGGATTTCGCTGTCACCCGGCTCTGGCTTGTGGTTTTGTGCGTGAATGTATGCATAGAAGGGCGGTGCCAGCCAATGGGGCGCCAACCGAAAGCGGGCAAGTTCCTCAAGAATGAGTTTCGCCATTCGGCGAACGTCAGACGGGTTTGGTCGCGGGGGCTGATTGTCCTGAATGGGTTCGCTCATGGGTTTCCTCCGGCTTGGTAAGGTGGCGCGTCTTCTTTCAATTCGACCGGGCGTTTCACGGAGTCCTGACGCAACCGATAGTGCTCAACTTTCACGATAGGCTGCCAGTCCAGCGTCGAGGGGTCATTGAGAATGTTCAGCGACGGATTTGGCGTGGCGCAGTGGAAGACGACATATAGCCAGTAATCTTTGCGGAGCCGCTTCGCGGTGTTGTATTCATTTGAAGTCAGGGCGATTTCGCCAGTTTCAGCGCGGCCTTTGACTTCGATGAATCGGATATCAATTGCAGTCTTCACATCTTCGGGGTGCGGCTTGCGTGAGATGAGGTCAAAGCCGCGATTGTCTTTCTCGACGCTTTCAACGACGCGGCCTGCGGCTTCCTCGTGGGCGATGGCTACGCGGACGGCGGCGCGCTCAATCTCAGGATCAGTGACCATCTCACGGATTTGCGGCGAGTTTCGCTCTGGATGCGGCAACACCCAAGCCCGTCCGACGTGCTGGATATCGCCAATCATGCACTCGGCTTCGCGGCGCAGTTCAGCAGTACGCTGCTCCAGCCGGCCATTGAGTTCGTCGAGCTTGTCCTCAACTTTCTTCATGTTGGCGGCCATCAATGTTTCGTCACCACCTTGACCCTGCTCATGGATTTCCGCCATGCGGAGATTTTGGCGGTGAATCAACTCGTTGAGGCTGATTTTGAGATGTCGTTCGATGGTCGCCGTTTCTTTTGACCTCTGCGCGGCGACTTCGGCAAGGAAAGGATTGAGCGCCGTGGTCACGAGGAATTGTTCGGCGGCAGGGCGGTCGGGCAACCCGGCGCCGTCAGGAACATTCGTTTCCTTCGGCGAGAGAGCCAGATCGAGGAAAATGGTCGGCTGGCGGATGTTCATCGTGCCGCTGTGGTCGGCCTGCACAACAAAGATGCGGCGGTGAAGCTGGTTGTTTCGTCCGTCCTTGATGGACGCTGCGAACACGTCAAGCCGGTAGGGGTGTGCCTGATGGAGGTCGTAAAAGACCGCGCCGCGCAGCAAGTCTTCCCGAACGTGCTCAGTCACGTCTTCGCGCACAGCTTCGAACAGAGGGTGGCCGGGCGTGACCCATTCCAAGGTCGGGTCGCGCTTCAGATATTCCTTGTCGAAGACGATGTTCCGATATTCACGGCCCAGCTTACCGAAACGAGGTTCAAGGCGTTCACCAACAGGCCAGAGTGTGCGGGGAATTTTGCCAAGTTTGTAAACGTGCCCGCCTTCGCGGATTTCATTGGGATGAACACCAACAATGGGCGCGGCCTGGGTAAAGAAGTCTTCGATGACTTCGGGCACAAGGCGGCGTTCCTTGGCCTCGGCGGATTTGCCAATGATGGCAGAGAGATTCAGCTCGCGCTTGGCGAGTCCCTCCAAAGTTGAATCGGTGATGCTCTGCAATCGCTTCGTGTCCACCTGCTCGACGATGCGCTGCTTGATGAGCTCCTCGTCCATCTGGTTGTGCGCATACATGTCGCGAATCATTTTCTCCAACTGATTCGCGGGGAACACGTCGCCCAAGACGTTGAACACTTTGCCGGTGCGTTTGGGGTCGAGGTCGTCTTCAATGGCCTGGATGCGCTCAAACAATTTGTGAAGCACGCGGCCTTCGCGCGTGTTCGTCGAAACGAAATTGAAAATGAGGCAATCCTTTTCCTGGCCGTAACGGTGGATGCGCCCCATACGTTGCTCCAGCCGGACGGGATTCCACGGGATGTCGTAATTGATCATCAGCCAGCAGAATTGCAGGTTGATGCCCTCGCCAGCGGCTTCGGTAGCAACGAGCACTTGCGCAGACTCGCGGAATTCGCGCTCGGCAAAGATGCGCGAGCCGGGTGTGTCGCGGTCGCCGATTTTCATGCCGCCGTGAATCTGCGTCACGGTGAGTCCCCATTCGCGGAGCTTGCCGAGTGGCCGGCCGTCTTTGCCGTCGGCACAAAGAAAATCGAGCGTGTCCTTGTGCTCGGTGAAGATGAGCAGCTTCATCTTCGGGTCAGCAAAGATACCATGCTGTTTGATGAGTTCGCGCAGCCGGACGAGCTTCGATTCGACTTCGCGTTTTTCAAGCGTCTGCGCGAGCATGATGAGCTTACCAAGTTCGATGATTTCTTCGCGCAGGGCCGCCGGGTCGTATGACGCGACCAGGTCTTCCAGTTCGGAAACGATTTCCTGCTGCTCTTCTTCGGGCAAATCTTCGTAGTCGTCAGGCAGACGTTTATTGATTTGCGACTGACGGAATCCTTCGGGGTCAGCGAGAATCTTCTCGCGCTTGTCCTTCATGCGCTGAAGGCTGCGGCGCACGGCGTAGATGCTCGAAGCGAACCGGCGTTGGAGCATCGCCATTGTGAAACCAAGCGCGCGGCCACGAGCGGAATCCTCGGACGCGGCTTTGATAGACTGATCTTCGACGAAGCGTGTCAGGGCGTCATAGAAGTCGAGTTCGTCATTGGTGATTTGAAACTCGGTCGTGCGCACGATGCGCTTGGTGAACAGTGCCTTCACCTTGCCGGTCTCCGAATCGGGAAAACTCACGAGGGCTTCCTTTACGCGGCGCAAGTAAAACGGGGCTTCCTGTCTCCGCATTGCTTCCTCCAGGCTTTTCACATCGCCGTAAACGTCGCGGTCGAGCAATTCGAGGAACAGGCAAAAATTGTCCGGGTCGCCTTTATGCGGCGTCGCGGTCATCAGCAGGAAATGATCGGTCATCTTGGAGAGTTCGGCCCCCAAGTCATAAGCAAGTGTTGTTTTATCACGGCTGGCCGCACTCATTTTGTGCGCCTCATCCACGATGATTAAATCCCAATGACTGCGGAGCAGGCTTTCCTTGGCGTCTTCAATGCGAGAAACCCACGAGACAGACGTGATGACCTGATTCTTGTCCTGCCACGGATTTGAGCCGTAATTCGCCCGCAACACGTCGCTCCGGATGATCTCGAAATTCTCGCGGAATTTGTCCTTCATTTCACGCTGCCACTGAAACGAGAGATTGGCCGGCGTAATGATGAGTGTGCGGGAGACGAGACCGCGAATCTTCAGTTCCTTCAGAAGCAGGCCTGCCATGATTGTCTTGCCGGCACCGGGATCGTCGGCCAGCAGAAACCGGATGCGCGGCAGCGCCATGAAATACTGATAGACCGCTTCGAGCTGATGCGGCAGCGGATCAACCCGCGCGATGGACAGCGAGAAATAAGGGTCGTATTCAAACGCCAGCGCAAGCCGCATGGCTTCCACGGCGAGGCGAAACCGTTGTGGATCACCATCAAAAGGCTCAGTGTCGGGCGTTGTTTCGAGCGTCAGCAACTGGTCCGGCGTAAGAACGGGTTCATACACCTTGCTCGTGTTGACACCCTTGCCGACAAGCTTGACCGCGTCGCCCATCGGGATACAGATGATGATCTGCACCGGTTCTGGGAAAATCGGTCCGGTCAGAATTTTGTTCGGCTTCAGGTCTTCGGCTTTCATCAGAATCTACCCTTAAGATGTCCGTGATTCGCGCATGATGCACCCCCGGCGCGAAATCTGCACGGAGAAATTTATTCGGCGAAGCCGCGATTGTCGGGCGAGCCGCCGAAGAGTTCGATTTTTCTGGTGAGGCATATCACGAGGCGCGTGTCGCCGAACACCATGATGGTTCGTCTTCGTCCCTTATGAGCCATACGATTGGGGTTCAATTTCATGCCGCGATTCTGCCACCTGTGGTAGGACAACGGCTGGGCAAGCAGGCCACCAATCAATTATGAGCGACGAGAGTGGGGCAGACGCGGGATTGCGCCCGGCATGGCGCGACCGACGCCTTTGACTTTCAACATGACTTTGGCGACTTCGCGCAGTTGGGTGTCAGGAACTTTCGTCGGGAGCAGTTGCGCGAAGCGGCCTTTCATTTCGTCCTTCTCCGGGACTTCGGATTCGCCGAAACCGAAAAACTTGCCATTGCCGCTGCGGATGATGGGCAGGAACTTTTGTTTCTGTCCGCTTTGCGACTCTCCCATGAGGACGACGAACTCGCGCCGGTCGAACGCCTCGGACGGCGCTTCGGTCATGTCGAACTTCTCGCCGGGCTTGGCGAACTTCGCCCAGGCTTCGAGCGCCATAACGGCGGCGGTGGCGCCGTGGGCGATGCACATGAGACGGGCATTGTTGGCGAAGTCGTCCTTCGCGCTTTCGTCGGCAAGGGATTCAGGCATGAACATCAGCGGGCCGTCCGATCCGATCAGGAAAAGTGTGGGTGGCAAGCGTCCGATGTTGCGCATGGAAAAGTTCGCGTAGTGCTCGGCGTTGATGAGCAAGTCGTCAAGTGATTCGGGCTTCGACTTCAGATGCACTGGCGATAGTTTGCTGCGCACGATGCGAAAGGCAAGACACGCTTCGGTCTGGAGATGGCGGCGTGCGAGCGGAAGGCGGAGCGGACGGAACGGAGTTGAGTGAGAGGCCGCGCAGCTCCCAAGGTGCCTTCAAATCAACTGCCGCCATAAAGGAAACCATTTTGGCGTTTCTCCGTCGGCTTCCAATGGCGGCAGCGTGATACGCTGGAAACCCTTTTCGCAGTGGACAAGCACACATTCATGGTCACGCAGGCTGCGGAGCAAATGCGGCTTAATTTTGTGCTCCTCGATTTCGGAAAAATTTACCGTGCGTTTTCCAGCACTTGAACCCCACGAGCGTTTCACAACCTGTTTCTTGCCGAGAAAATCGGCGGCTTGAACGGCGTCTGCCTCATCGGCAGAACGGAAAATTATCCGGTTGCGCAGGTTCAACGTCAGCACTTTTGATTTGTCATTGCCCAGCGGCGGGATAAGTGAGGTAGTGGATTGGGCGGCGGCAACGATGGTTGCGCCCGCTTCACGGATCACGTCCACGCAATTGTAGTCACTCGTGCCATCCTCGCTGGCAGTCATAAACCGCTGCGCTTCGTCCGCCCACAGGATAAGCAAATTGTCGTCGGCACGTTCGGCCTTCGTCTTGTCAAAACGGCGCAGCGCGTGATTGTAGAAAAGCAGTTTCAGGAATGTGTTCACATAACGCCGCTCGGTCTGGAACTTCTGCGGCATGGTCACGAGAATGATTTTGCCATCATCAATCGCCGAGTAATCAAACGTGTTTTCCTTGGTGCAAAACACCTCGGCCACTTCCGGCGTCAGGAAGTATTGCAGATAATTCCCGATGGTTTCGCGCACGCCGCCAAGTTGTTCTTCGGGCTGGTTGAGATAACGGTTGGTGAAATGGTCGTGCAACTCCTTGCGCCTGGGAGCGTCAAACAGGTCGTTCAGATTTCGCAATTCTTCCATCAGCAGGATTTTATTGGACAAAAGCGCGAACGCGCCGGTCAAAGTGACCGGCTGGTGCAATTCAAAAAGTAATTCCAGCGCGTGGGCAATATGCGT
>Ga0182027_10006612_pt1 | contig 17297 bp, 17 predicted proteins | sample 712E1DmetaG_FD_121300 | JGI IMG/M metagenome (GOLD analysis project Ga0182027, IMG submission 121300) | Permafrost microbial communities from Stordalen Mire, Sweden - 712E1D metaG (Illumina Assembly) | ecosystem: Environmental > Terrestrial > Soil > Wetlands > Permafrost | place: Sweden... | reverse complement strand
TTTGTGGGTACCGTGGCGGACCGCATTGGCATTCGCGTGTTGGAGCACGCGTACAGCCATGTTTTGGAATTGCCCATGGCTTTCCACAGCCGGCAAAAAGCCGGGGAAGTTTTTCGCAAACTAAGCAAGGCGCGCGACGATATTACCGCCCTGTTCCAGGTTATGTACGACAAAATTTTTCAGAACGCTTTTTCCATTGTTGTGGTTTTTGGCATTGTCTTTTGGAAATCCTGGCGGATGGGCGTGGCCTTGTTCGGCTTTATCCCGCTGTTTTTTCTGGTCACCTGGCTGTTTACCAAACGGATCAAAAAAACCCAGATTGAAATTAACAAAATTAACGAAAATTTGTTTGGCGGCAGTTTTGAGGCCGTAAGCCACATTGAACTGGTGAAAGCATTTTCCTCGGAAAAAGAGGAAGAAGAACATCTGCGCCACGACAACGCGCTTCAGCACGTGCGTTTAAAAAAGAAAACCGTGTCCTACCAAATGCTGGCTTTTGCCCAGGGCACGGTGGTAAATTTGGCGCGCGTGGTGCTTTTGTGGTGGGGCGCGGTGCTGTGTTTCCGCGGCGAACTGAGTTTTGCCAACGCCATATTGTTTAATTTTTATTCTTTTGCCGTTTACCAGCCGCTTTATGATTTGGGCGATATTTACACCAAGTACGGCGAGGGTATAGCCGCCGTGGACCGTTTGCAAAGCGTGCTGGACGAGCCTGTAACAATCCGGAACATTCCAAACGCTATTAAGGTGGAAAAGTTAATTGGAAGCGTGGAATTTAGGAACGTTAGTTTTAACTACGGAGTCGCAGTCTCTCCCCCTGTTAAGGGGGAGTACCACCCGAAGGGTGGGGAGGGGGTTGGAGATTGGAAAGCAACTCCAACCACCCCGTCCCGTCAGACGGGACACCCCTCCTTGGCAGGAGGGGAAGCTCCGCGGCCTATCCTTAAAAACATTTCCTTTACCGTCCAGCCCGGGAAAAAACTCGCGCTGGTCGGCCAAACAGGATCGGGAAAATCCACCGTAATTAAATTATTATTGCGTTTTTATGAGCCGACTTCGGGCGAAATTTTAATTGACGGCAAGCCTATTGGGAATTATGATATACAAAGCCTGCACAAGCGCATTGGCCTGGTTTTGCAGGACAACGTGCTGTTTAATACCAGTATTGCGGAAAATATCCGCTATGGCAGTTTCGACGCTTCGGAAAACCAAATTTCGGACGCGGCCCAGCGCGCCAGCTTGCAGCCGTTTTTGGCTAAGCTAGTGGACGGCGTATTTACCAAAGTGGGGGAGCGCGGGCTTATGGTCAGCGGCGGGGAAAAACAGCGCGTGGCCATTGCGCGCGCAATTATCAAAAGGCCGGATATTTTAATTTTTGACGAAGCCACCTCGGCGCTGGACAGCCATACCGAGGAAGAAATCAGAAAATCTATTTTAGAGGTGTCAAAAGGAGTTACGTCAATCACGGTCGCTCATCGTTTTGCCACCGTAATAGATTCCGACGAAATAATTTTACTGGTCAACGGCGAAATAACCGAACGCGGCACGCATCAGCAATTACTTGGCCTTAAAGGCGATTACTATAGAATCTACAACCTCCAAACCCAGCGCCAGAAAGCCGGTCAGGAGTTGGGGGAAGAAGAATAAACAGTATGATAAAAAGATTTGAACCAATTGATTTAACCAAGCTCGGTTTAAAACACGAGCGTCCCGAAATTTCTTCCGAAGAAAAAGCGGAAAGAACAGAGAGGGGGCGAAAAGAATTTCAAAAAAGAAAAAATGGGTTAATTTTAAAGGCGATTTTTAAGCACGTCCAGGCGGTGTCTTATCGCGGCTTTAGGGTAGGGGCAAGTTTGGTGGCGGAAAATAAGACCGCAGATGGCGGCTATGTTGAAGAATCTGAGCACAATTTTAAACCCAGAGAGCACAAACAAAACGCTTGGGATAAGTTATGCGCAGAAAATAATATCTGTAGCGCGGCAATTATGGACGGTGCAGGCTATATTCCCGGCATAGTGGTTGCTTCCCATCACAGGATTATTGGTAAGCAGAAAGAGGACGATAATCATAGCCAAGATGTTTTACATTCTTGCATGAACTGTCGAAATTTATTTAGGGACCTGATAAAGCAGGGGATAATGGACGACGAAACTGTAATTAGATTTGTAAATGACGACTCGTTGGTATATGAAGACGAAGCTGACAAAGAGTTTATGGGAACGGATAATGACGGACAGGAAGTTTGGGCGCCTAAGTTAAAATTAAGAAGAGAGATTACCGAACAGGATGTGGCTGATTTGCCCAACGAAGAAATGACAATGAAAGAATTTTTATCTTTAGAGAAGTATAAAAATGATCTCTCGTGGGAAAAAGGATATACCCCGGCGCCTTACGACTTGGTTTCCTAAAAGTAAAAAAATGTTGTTAGGGTTTTCTTGTTGCCCTGTTGTTTGTAAATTAAAAAACCGCCGGTTCAATCTGGCGGTTTTTGTTATTATAGGCATTTCTTATTTTAACGGCCGTGTAAATAAAAAATGCTACTGGGTGTCATCTGAAAGGCCAACTCGTGCTTAAATTACGGCCGCGATTTATACACGAGTGATAAAATTACAAAATGTCTTCTTTTTTTATTTCCCTAAATTGTCCGGGGGCTAAATCTTTGGGCAGCAGGAATTTATTTACCCTAATGCGTTTTAAGTTGGAAACGGTTAAGCCCACGGTTGAGAACATTCTCCTTATTTGCCTTTTTTTGCCTTCGTGGATGGTTATGCGGACTTTGCCGTCGCGCTGTTTGACTTCCGCGGGGTAGGTGGTGCCGGTGGCAATTTCCACGCCTGTCCTTAAATGCTCCAGCTGGTTTTCGGTGGGCGCTTCCTGCGTGGTGACCTCGTATTCTTTTTCGTGTTCGTTGCTGGGATGGGCAAGCGCCTGGGTAAGGTCGCCGTCGTTGGTCATTATCAGCAGGCCTTCGGTGTCAAAATCCAAACGGCCTATGTTCCAAACTTTCCCGCGCAAATCCTCCGGCAAAATATCAAAAACCGTTTTGCGGTGTTTGGGATCGCTTTTGCTTACCACATAGCCTTTGGGCTTGTTCAGCGCAATGTAAATTTTTTCCTGGGCGGGTTTAACAATTTTTCCGTAAACTTTTACCGTATCTTTTTGGGGGTCAACCTTGTCGCCCAGCTTGGCTTTGCGGCCGTTAATCAGCACCTGGCCGGACTTGATAAATTCTTCCGCCTGCCTGCGGCTGGCAACCCCGGAAGAGCTGATGAATTTTTGTACGCGTTCTTGCATAAGGTCATTTTAACATATAAGCATGTAAACATGTAAACATTCGCGTTTGAGGATAGCCCTCTGGCGCGTAAACCGTTAATAATTGCAATACTTCTAAATATTAGTCAATTGTTTTATTAAATAGAGTCAGGTGGAACCAGAGGACAGTCCTCAAGCAACCCCCAAAATTGCCTAGCGGGAGTTATGCTATAATTAAGCCATATGATAAATAAAAAGAACATCCCTTTAATTATTGCCCTTTCGGTGCCGGTATTAATGATAATCCTGGTCGCGGCGTTTATTTATTTGCCGGGTTTGGGCAAAAAACCCAAAGCCAATTTTTTATATGAAAGCGGGAATTATGTTTATGACAATTATAGCGGGGGATATAGCGTCAAAAACGGCCAGCTGGTGCAGACGCCGCCCCCGGTTTCCCAGCCAGCCTATTATAACCAGAATCAGGACGTCCATTTTTATCTTTACGACGTGAAAAATAATTCGGCCACCGAAGTAAATTTCCAGCAGGCGCAAGGCTACCATTTGGATTCCGGCGCACAATCGCCCGACGGTTTTACCGTTGTGCAGGGCAATTACAGCGGCGGCGGAGATTTATTTTTCGGCGGCGGTGTTAGCAACGATTATAACAGCTGGTTTATCCGCGGGCATAACCGCAGCATAAAATTAAACCTTAAATTAATCTCTTCCCAAAATTATTATAATTTTAAGTTTTTGGGCTGGGTGGAGTAAAGTTTATGCAAAAACAAGATTTGTTAATCGAAGTTCAGCAAGCTGCCGCGGTCAACCTGGTCACGCAGGAAGAATTAAGCGCGGCATTTTTGGCCGGACAGACATCGGCTCCGGGAGTGCCCAAAAACCGCCTCAAACTTTCCAATATCCTTTATTATCTAGGCGGGGCAATAGTGTTTTTTGGCATTATAATCCTTTGCTACCAGAACTGGGGAAGTTTTTCCTCCGGTTTAAGGATTTTTGTGACTCTGGGCAGCATGATTGCCTGTTTTTTGGTGGGCGCGCTGCTTTACCGTTACGAAAATTTTCTGGAAATTTCCCAGGCCTTTTTCCTTATTTCCGGCATGCTCGCGCCTTTGGCACTGGAAGTGACTTTAAATGAAATGGGCATGGATTTGGGTTCCAGTTCCATTCAGCTTATGGTTTTTGTTATTTTGACCTTAATATTTTTGGGCGGGTTTTATTTTTACCGCCAAACAATCTTGCTGTTTTTTGGCATCGCTTTTGCCACGGGCATTTTCCACTTTTTAATAGACATGATTATCGGCAGCCGGCTTTCTTCTTCCGACGCGCAGACTGTTTTGGAATACCGCCTGCTAGTTTTGGGTTTGGCCTATATGTTTTTGGGCTACTACGTTTTTTTTACTTCCCAAAAAGTTTTAACCGGAGTTTTGTACGCTTTTGGCACGCTGTTTTTTTTGGGCTCGGCCATGGCTTTGGGCGGCTGGAATCCCAACCAGAACGCATTTTGGGAACTAATATTCCCTTTGTTGGTTTTTGGCATAATTTTTCTGAGCGTTTACGTAAAGAGCAAAGCCTTTTTGGTTTTTGGCTGCTTGTTTTTAATCGGCTATATTTTAAAAATTACGGGGGAATATTTTACTTCCGGCCTGGGCTGGCCGCTGGCCCTAATTTTAGCCGGCTTGGCCATAATGGGCGTCGGCTTCTGGGCGGTGAAGCTGAATAAGAAATATTTTGCTAACAGCATTTAATTTTTGTAAACAGCTTTTGGAAGTTTGAAAAAGTCGCCGCATTGTGATATAGTTTAGCAAGTTAAAATCCGGTCGCGTAGCTCAGCTCCGACGTTCCGACAAAGTCGGAAGTCGGAGTCCCGACCCAAAGGGCGTCGGGATTGGATACCCGCCCGACTCGCCTGACGGCCTCGTAGCTCAGTTGGATAGAGCGCAAGCTTGCGGAGCTTGAGGTCGCAGGTTCGAACCCTGCCGAGGTCACCAGACGAGTCAGGCGGGCGGGGAGCGCAAGCTTGCGGAGCTTGAGGTCGCAGGTTCAACTCCGACGTTCGCCTTCGGCGAAGTCGGAGTCCCGACCCAAAGGGCGTCGGGATTGGATACCCGCCCGACTCGCCTGACGGCCTCGTAGCTCAATGGATAGAGCAGCGCTCTTCTAAGGCGCTGATGTTGGTCCGATTCCAACCGAGGTCACCAGACGAGTCAGGCGGGCGGGGAGCAGTGCTCTTCTTAGGCTTAATGTTGGTTCGATTCCAACCGGGACCACCACCTTGAGCGCCTCAATTCAGACCGAGGTGTTCAAAATTTGTGTCACAGATAAAACACGGGCGATGCCGTGTTTTTAGTTTGTCTACTTCTGTGTCATTGCGAGGAGTGCATCCGACGGAGCAATCTTTCCATCGTCGTGTCCATCCCGGCCGAGTGCACCCGAGAGCCGGGATCCAGAACTCCTTTGTAACCTTGCGTTTTCCATATGCGTTAAAAATTGGTTAATAATCCTTACAACACATTGATGACGCAAGCTGGACAGCAAGTCTAGGCCCACCGAAGTAGATAAGAAGTAGGTAACTTGTTTCTATAAAACTACGTAAAATGCTATTATACAGGCAGAATCGGATACTTTCTTAACCTTATAATTATAGTCACGGGTATGGCCGAAGCCTACACAAGATTTATGATGGAAGAAAACGAAGAATTAAGAAGACGACAAGCCGAATGGAAGGCTCCGGAACAACCCTCAAAAAACGTTGCGGCGGCGGAGCGTTTTAAGTCTCCATTTTTTGTACGGGAAGCCACGTTGGAACAGACACTTGGCCGGCTTAAGGAGATTGAACCGTCAAAACGAAAGATTATTGTCTACGTCGGATTCCATCCCAATGAAGGAACGGATGTTTTAACAAGGCAGTATGCCGATACCTGGGCGGAAAAATTTGGCGCCACGGTCGTCTGCCAGCCCACGGAGGAAACTCCTCATGCCATTTGGGCAAAAAATAAACCAAAAAGTCCCGATGACGCAATTCAGCAATTGCCTTCCGATGTTATCTTAGACTCGGAAGATTACGCGGACAAGTTTTCTCTTGATAACAAAGATACTTTTATAATTTCATTACACGGGACTCCTTTACGGCTTTACAACGACAACAACAGAAGTAAAGGCAGGCCTGAAAGAGCAAGAGGGTTGTTGATTGAAACCTCGCGCTATAACAATCATCCCGAAGATTTTAAAAACCGACGTCATCCGATTGAATTTAGCAAACCTGATATCGCGGTCGGGTTAGAACAGGTTGTTCCGTCTTCCGAACAAGGCGGCGTAAAAAACGAAGTAAAAGAGGAAGAGTTTCAAGATGACGACCGCTGGTATCCCGGGGCGCCTAATACTTTGTTAATTGAATATTTCTACGAAGGCAAGCTGGTTAAAATTGAAGACCCTTATATTCGGAAACTCGTTGAAATGGAAGAAAAAGACTATGCCAAAATAGGAGACGGCTATCCCGCGAATTTGCCGAATGTCCAACTTGGTTTATTTTCCAATCAAAACTGGGATCGTCAAATGTGCATCGGGCCTTCCTATTTAAACCAAGATGTTTTGGCAAATGAAGATGTTAAGGTTTTCAATGACGTGTTGGTAAAAGACGTTGAAAAAGTTTTGCAGTATGTTTCCTGCAGATTACCAGCCGCGCAAAAAGATAATTTTGCTAAATAAAATAATTAATTCTTCCTAGTTTAATTGATCAAAAGAAAGGATAAATATGCGAGAAAGAAATAGTATTCAACCAGACTTAAACGATGGGCATGCTGATAAACCTCCAAAACCAATATATATTGGCGAACTTCCAAAACCGATGATAATCCTGAAGACGGCAGATGTAAGTAGCGAAATTGTATATGCTCAAACAGAATTAAAAAAAGGGGAACACTCTGTTGTGTTTGAGTATGGATTTAACAAAGGTAGATTAGTATGCAGGATTACAGTTGGACAAGTTGGTGGTCAACGAATCATGTGGTTAGTTGGTGTTGAGACAGCAGAGAGCCAACTGGCTGACGACCCCACTATTTCAAGATTATTTCATAATAACGCTAACCAGTTAGCATGGATGATCAAACGCCATGCTCCAAAGGAAGGCAAAGACATTATTGATGTATAAATAAAATATATGACAGAAAGTTTTGAGGGCTTGAGAAAATTTTTATCTGAACCAGCGATTGCTAAAGCAAAAAGCTCTCCCGAATCTTAGCAGGGTGAGCCATGCGCACCATGAGCGAGTACCGCTGGTATATTTAGAATTAACTGGGAAAAGATGTCTAGACGTGTTTAAAAGCCCGCTTCGGGAAAACGAGGCGGGTTTTAATATTAAATTCGAAATGCGAAAGATTTAAAAATTAATTGGCCGAACAAATATTGGAATTGATGGGAGTCTTCTTACGGCTACAAAGATTAAGCGATGATTATCAATTAGTGTGTAAATTACCATTAGTGGTAGTGGAATCTCGAAGACTCCCATCAACCCCTCATTTTTGTTTTCCATGGAATTTTTTGTGTATTTCCCGCAGTCCCTGGTTGGTTACATGGGTGTAAATTTGCGTGGTGGTAATGCTGGCGTGTCCCAGAAGGGTTTGCACGCTGCGGATGTCGGCGCCGTTTTGCAAAAGATCCGTGGCAAAGCTGTGGCGCAAAGTGTGGGGAGTGACTTTTTTTACAATCCCGGCCCAGCGGCAATATTTTTTTATAATCCTTTGGATTTGGCGGACGGTCAGCCCCGAAGCGTTATTGGCGTTTTTCCCCTGGCTCTCCATTTCTTTTTCCAGCCTTTTTTGTCTGGACTCAACCGACTTTTTGTCGGTTTTTTCATTGGCTTTGCCAGTAGTCTGCCCAATAGTGGAGTGGCCAATAAACAGCGATTTGCTGTTGTCCTTCCTTTTGGCCAAGTAAGCCTTAATTGCTTCGGCCGCTTCGTCGCTCAAAAAGACCAGCCGCAGTTTGCTGCCTTTGCCCCGCACCGTAAACTCACGGCGGTCCACGTTAACCGTGTCCTTTTTTAAGGAAGCAAGCTCGCTAACGCGCAAGCCGGTGGAAAAAAGCGTTTGCAAAATGGCCGTATCCCGCAGGCGGGGGAGTTCGTTTGGCTCTTGTTTTATGGCTTCAAACAGCCGGTGTAGTTCCTGGGCTTCCAAAAATTCTACCTGCCTTTGGGGGTTCTTGGGGAGCTCAATTTTTTCCGGCGCCATACTTACAACATCCTGCTTGCTTAAATATTTTAAAAATGCCCTCAAAGCAATTAGGTGGTAATTTTGGGTAATTATTTTAAGCTGCTCGCCCTTGGCATTTTCCAGGCGGTTTAAATATAAGCGGTATTTTTTAACTGTTTCCAAATCTATATCCCCCGGGGCGGTAATACCCAAAGGCAAAACAAAATTTAAAAATTTATCCAAATAACGGTGATAAGCCGCAATGGTGTTGCGGCTCTGGTTTTTCCCGATTTCGCAGTACTCCAAAAATTCCATTATGTACTTAAAGAGGGGAGCGGAGGTTTTGTTCTTTGTTTCCATAGTTTTGGACCAATAATATTGCGCGATATTAACAATGTTGCGCAACATTATTATAATGGGCGACATTTCTAATGTAGCACATTATTACATTGTGCGACATTGTACTTATCCACAGTATCCCCATTATATATTGCGACAGCGTAAAAAATGGAATTTTAATTTAGCATTATGCGACATAGTTTAATTTAGGCGGTTTTGGTATCATTAAGCCATGATTTTAGTTATTTCCTCCAAACACGTTTACGCGGCTAAAAGGCTATTGCAAGAGAGCAAAAGCCGAAATTTGGAATTAGGAATTATGGATGTTGGAGATTTAGTTGCCCGTGAGTTTGAAGTTAACCCAAAAGATTATCAAGCCCTCTATGTTAGGGATCCTTATTTAAAAGGCAGTCCGGAATACATCCCCAAAATTATCCGGCTGGCAAAAAACTTTAAGGCGGCGGGAAAAAAAGTTGTGGATGCTGTAATTGCCAATGGTGAGCTCGGCCGGGGTAAATGGGCGGATTACGAGCGGTTAATAAAAGCTGTGTTGCCTATCCCCGAAACAAATCTTTTGTCCGGCTACAAGCTAAACGCTAAACGCTACCCGCTAATCCTAAAATGGACTTACGGGTTTAAAGGCAAGCACACATTTTTGGTTAAAGATGAAGCGGAATTCCATCCCCTAACCCAAAAATATCCGGCAAAAGAATTGCTTGTGCAGGAGTTTATCCCGGCGGAGTTTGAATACAAAATTATTACCGTGGGCTATAAAGCGTTGCCGGTTGTGTTGAGGTTCAAGATAAAGAATAGCGGATTTAGGGCGGACTTTAAGAAATATGAAATCATCCAGACTCCAACCACCTCCCCGCCTTTGGCGGGACTTCTCCTTGATCCGACTTCGCATAAAGCTTCGTCGGACCTTCGGAAGGAGGAGAGGCTCCGCGGAATATCCAAGGACAACCGCGGAGCTTCCCCTCCTCTTTTGAGGAGGGGTGGCAGCGAAGCTGACGGGGTGGTTGGAGCCGACAAAATAAAAGAACTAACCCACCTCGCCGAACAATCATCCCGCGTCCTCAAGCGCGAACTGGCCAAAGTAGATATTTTGGAATCACGGGGCAAATTTTATATTTTGGAAGTTAACCGTTTCCCGGGGCTAAAATCGTTTGAAGAATTTACTAAATACAATGCGACAAAGGAGTTTTTGGAGTATTTATCCCGTTAGAAAAAATTTATCCAAATAAAGGCAAACCGGAAGGAGTAAAGTTTTCCAAGTCTGATTTATAAGGAAAAAATTGTTTTTCTAACGGGATTTACAAAAATAAGCATTTACGGTATAATAGTATATATAGAAGAACAAATTTTAATCCACGGATGAATCCGTAATGCGGCAACAGAAATGGCGCCGCAATTCATTACGTGCAGTCCTCCTACGCTAAAGCTTTGGAGGACAAGAAAGGCGCATCGATATTCATCGAGCGGACAAAAATGCTTACCCCCAAAGAAAAGAACGCAATCATCAAAAAGTTCCAAATCCATAAAGATGACACCGGCAGCCCGGAAGTCCAAATGGCGATTTTGACCAAGGAAATTGAACAGGTCAGCGAACACTTAAAAATCCATAAAAAAGACAACCACAGCCGCCGCGGGCTGTTAAAGATGGTCGGCAACCGCCGCCGCCTGTTGCGCTACCTGAAGAACGAAGACCAAAAGCGCTGGGAAAAAATCGTGGAAAAGCTAAAAATCAAGGTTTCCCAAGAAAGCTAAACAACAAATTAAATTTAAACAAAAGAATTATCATGCCAAACGACAACTTTGATTTTACGGAATTCGACGAGCAATGGAACCTTTTGGGCAAGGAAATTTGCCAGGCCATATACAATAACTCGAGAGTCGGGGAAATACAACGTTCCCTCCAAAAAAATGGATTTTTAACCTTAGATGAAAAAAGCGAATTCATTAACCTGTCGGATAAAATCAAATACGAGGTAATTTATTCCAAATACGGGCCCGAAGGCAGCGATGGTTATATAAAATTCAGCGAAGCCTGGAAAAATTGGTTCCAAACCAAGGGCGTAAGCAGTTCCAAAGACCGCGGCCAGAGAAACAGCGTGGACCACATTTTATACGGCAGCACTCCCGATCCGGTGGAATTTTTAAGTAACTTTGAAAGAGAAGTTTTAAACAAATAAATTACACAGATCACAGATTAACACGGATTCACAGATTGTCTGCCAGCTTATTTACACGGGATGCGTCACAAACTTTAGACGGACAATCTGTGTATCTGTGCCTATCTGTGATCTGTGTAAAATAATTAAAGTTTCAAAAGGTTGGCAGATACCGCGCAGACTCTTACCTCATCATTTTTTGATGAAGACAAAGTCTCGTTCATTTGCCAGTCTCTTGAAACAAAAGGAAAGCATAATGGAAAGCAAAAAAATCTCCTGTAAAATCGGCGAGGCTGATTTTACTTTTGAAACCGGCAAACTGGCCGGCCAGGCCTCCGGCGCGGTTTTGGCGCGCGTGGGCGACACGGTGGTTTTGGCCACCACTATAATGAACGACAAGGCCAGGGAAGGCATAGATTTTTTCCCGCTGTTAATGGATTACGAAGAGCGCCTTTACGCCGCGGGCAAAATTAAAGGCAGCCGCTGGATAAAACGCGAAGGCCGCGCCACGGACGACGCCATTTTAAAGGGCCGCGTTATAGACCGAACATTGAGGCCGCTTTTTCCCGACGGCATGCGCAATGACGTGCAGGTAACCGCTATGGTACTTTCCATAGACGGCGAAAACGAACCCGATATGCTGGCGGTCAACGCCGCGAGCATGGCTTTGGCTATTTCCAACGTGCCTTTTGACGGTCCGGTAGCCGGCTGCAGAGTGGGAAAAATTGAAGGTAAATATATAATCAACCCGACGCACGAACAGCAAGTAACATCCACCATGGATTTAATTGTCTGCGGCACGGGCGAGCATATTATTATGGTGGAAATGGGCGCCAAGCTGGTTACCGAGGAAGAAATAGTGGAAGGCATCCGTTTTGCCCAGCCGTTCTTGGGGCAGCTTACGCAATGCCAAATTGATTTTGCCAAACAGGTGGGCAAGACAAAGAGCGAGCCCATAATTGTAAAGCCCCACGACCAGGTTTCGGCCAAAGTTGCCGAACTTTTGACGGGCGAAAAAATGGACGAGGCGCTTTATGTAAAGAGCAAGGAAGAAAGGGAAGTCAACGTAAAAAAATTATCCAAAGAAATTATTGCAGCTGCCAAAGCGGCTTTAGGTGAAATTGAGGGCGTGGATGTTGAAAAGGATGCCGCCAAAGCCATGGATAAAGTTTTAAAAAAGTACCAGCAAAAGCAAATTTTGGAAAAAGAACGCCGCGTAGACGGCCGCAAATTAACCGAAACCAGGCCCATCACCTGCGAGGTCGGCGTATTGCCGCGCACTCACGGCAGCGCCTTGTTCACCCGAGGTGAAACTCAGGCGCTGACCACTGTCACGCTTGGCAGCAAAGGCGACGAGCAAACCCTGGACGGTATGGAAGACCCCACCGAAGGCCGGACCAAGCGCTACATCCACCACTATAATATGCCCGGTTACTCCGTGGGCGAAGTCGCACCACTTAGGGGCCCGGGACGCCGCGAAATCGGCCACGGCATGCTCGCCGAGCGCGCGGTGGAAGTGGTATTGCCGCCGCAGGAAACCTTTCCTTACACCATGAGACTTGTTAGCGAAATTATGTCTTCCAACGGCTCCACTTCCATGGCTTCCACTTGCGGCAGCACTTTGGCGTTAATGGACGCCGGCGTGCCGATTACCGACATTATTGGCGGCTGCGCCATGGGTTTGGTTATGGACGAAAAGAACCCGAATAATTTTAAAGTTTTAACCGATATTGCCGGCATAGAAGATTTTAACGGCCATATGGATTTTAAAGTTACCGGCTCGGAAACCGGCGTTACGGCCTTGCAATTGGATATGAAGGTAAAAGGCTTGAGCGCGGACATTTTGGAAAAGGCTTTACAGCAGGCCAAGCCCGCCCGCGTGCATATTATCAGCAAAATGAAGGAAGCAATTCCCGCCCCGCGTCCGGATTTGTCCCCTTACGCTCCCAGAATTACATCGTTCATGATAAAGCCCGACAAGATCCGCGAAGTTATTGGCAGCGGCGGCAAAGTGATTAACGAAATTATTGCCAGCTGTCCGGGCGTGAAAATTGACATTGAAGACAGCGGTTTGGTTATGGTTACTTCCACCGACGCCGAGAGCTCCAAAAAAGCCGTGGAGTGGATTCAGAATATTGTTAAGGAAGTCCAGGCCGGGGAAATTTACGAAGGCAAAGTTACCCGTCTGATGGATTTTGGCGCCTTTGTGGAAGTCTTGCCCGGCAAAGAAGGACTGGTGCATATTTCTCAGATGGCCAATTACCGCGTGGCCCGGGTGGAAGATATTTGTAAAGTTGGCGATACTATGAAAGTTCAGGTGAGTGAAATAGACGAGCAGGGCAGGATTAACCTGACCCATAAACCATTCGCGGCTCCGGCCACTCCCGAGCAGTTGGCCGCAGGCGCCGCCAGCGGTGGTTTTGACCGCCCGCGCAGACCGTCCTTTGGCGGTGGACACGGCGGCAGCCGCCCTCCAAGAAGGAATTTTGACAGGTAAAATCCAAGCTTAATTATTAGTAATAAATTTATGACATTGGAAGTTGGCAAAGGGGAAGGTCCCTCAAGCGGAATGGGCAGTTCAATGAGGCGGTCGGACAGCGATTTTGCTTTACGCCCAAGTGTTGAGGGTTCTTTATCTCGTTTAAGGCAAGCTTTGGACAGCTATTCCCCGACTACAATTCTTGAAATAACCCGTCAAATAGAAGAAGCCAGAAAACAAGTCGGTGATGATCCTGTAAAGATTGCAGATTTGCTTGAAGAAGGGGGGAAAGCCCGGATAGATACCGGCAAAGCCTTGAGGAAGGGAGATGTAACAATACAACAAGTTGCCGAGGTAATAAGGAATTCAAAAAAAACTGTACAGTAAATTTAAACCAGCGCCCCGATTAACATCGGGGCGCTGTTATGTTATAATGCGGGTGTGATTTTGACTATTGTTAGTAAATAATTAAATTAAAATATATGGGTACAACGGGGGTGGAAATACCCCGCGGAGCAAGCGGGGATTTGGCCAGAAATTTTAAGTTTGAGGAAACCGGAAAACCGGAAGAAGATAACGTTGCCGCTTATCAGGCGTATTATGAATTATACAAGGCGGAAAGGTTTGCCGATGCCGTAGTTGGAAATAAGGAGAGCGTGTTGCACAATGTGGGTTTAGCGCAAATGAGGGAAGCTTTTATCACTTTGCACAAAAAGTTTGGTAAAGGTGAAAAACTGGATTTTTCCGGGGGCCAGAGAGAATTAGTTAATTAGTGTAAAAACAGCGCTTTTACCAGGGGCGCTATTTTAAGTTTTTTAACCGCACTATTTATGGACAGGCTTTTTATTACTCCAAGGGATCGCGATACAGATACAGACACAGACAATATTGGCCCCGAAGGCGAAGGCGATTTGTCTAGCTATCAGCAGTTAATGAGGCGTTATTCTTTGGGCGAGTTTGATGACGTGCGTTTAAAACCAGGGTCCAGCAGTTATTACGAAGCGTTGCAAGCCCGCCAAAGGCTGGTGGAATTAAATCAGAACCTCAAAGGTTCCAAACTGGATTTTTCGGGAAGAAAATAAGACGGTACAAATTCGGACATTGCTATAAAATTTTTTATAATTTAACAAAAAACATGACAAGAGAAAGACATCATTTTAATGAACCGCCGACGGATCCCATTGAACGATTATACGAGGAAGGCCATTTTGCGGACGCAATGCGGGGCACAGGAGTTAACAGAAATAAGAAAGTGGATAACAGGGAACCGGCTGTGGGTTCAATGAAGCCAAGAAAAAGTTTTGATTCAAAAAGAGTTGAAAGCAGAAAAAAGCACAAAGAAAAGAATATATAAACTTTAAACAGCGCCTGGGCAACTGGGCGCTGTTTTGGTATAGTTAATGAGCAAAACTGCGGAGCTTCTCCTCCTTTTCAAGGAGCAGTACCGCCCGTAGGGCGGGGAGGTGGTTGGAGTATGATTTTAGAACTCCAACCCTTCCGTCCCGCTTCGCGGGACACCTTCCCTTGAAAAGGGAAGGAGGCTCCGCGCTTAATTCTGATTTATGCCCTATTTTGATATCTTAAAAAAAGATCCAGCATCCTCCGCCCGCAACGGAGTAATCCATACCGCGCACGGCGAGGTACAAACGCCGGCGTTTTTGCCTATTGGTACAAGAGGGACGGTTAAGTCTGTAACGAGCGAGGAATTAAAATTTTGGGGCGCGGACATGATACTCGCCAATACTTACCACCTGTGGCAGCGGCCCGGGGACGCGCTTATTTACAAGGCCGGCGGTTTGCATAAATTTATGAACTGGAAAGGGCCCATATTCACCGACAGCGGCGGTTTTCAGGTTTACAGTCTGGCCAAAATGCGCAAAGTCATGGAAGCGGGCGTACTGTTCCAGTTTGATTTGGACGGCCGGCAGGAAATTTTAAGCCCGGAAAAAAGCGTGGACATCCAGGCGAATTTGGGAAGCGATGTGGCGTTAATTTTGGACGATTTTCCCGGCTACCCTTTTGAATACGAACGCAGCAAAGAATCCATTGCTTTAACCAAGCGCTGGGCCGAACGCGCCAGAAAAGAATTCCAAAAAATAATAATAGACGGCGACCCGATAAATCCCGGGCAAAAATTATGGGGGATTGTGCAGGGCGCCAGTTTTCCCGATTTGCGCGCGCAGTCGGCCAAAGACATGGTCAACTTAGGCTTTGAAGCGTTTGCCATTGGCGGCGTGGCCGTGGGCGAACCGCACAGCGAGATGATGAAGGCGGTAGAGGCGGTAATTCCAAATTTGCCGGAAAGCTCGCCCAAACATTTGCTTGGCGTGGGCACGCCGTTTGATATTGTGCAGGCTGTTGCCCGGGGCTGCGATACGTTTGACTGCGTAATTCCCACTAGGGAGGCGAGACACGGACGATTGTATATCTCGGCAAAAAATATCCCGGCTCCAACCACCCCGTCCCGCTACGCGGGCCACCCCTCCTTGGCAGGAGGGGATGCTCCCGCCTTCGCTGAAGCTACGGCGGACAAGCCGCGGAGCGTCTCCTCCTTTTCAAGGAGGAGTGTCACCGAAGGTGACGAGGTGGTTGGAGTTGGCTCGGTAGAAGGTTATAAAACCATAGATATCCGCCTGGATCCTCCTTCGCCAAGGCTTCGGAGGACTGCGCCTGATTCGGTTAGTCAAGATTTAGTTAATAATCAAACACAGAATGTTGTTGAAGGCTACGCAACTATTGACATCAGGCTTGAAAAATACAAAGAAGATTTTACCACCATAGACAATACCTGCGATTGTTATTTGTGCCTAAACCATACCCGCGCTTACCTCCGGCATTTGTTTGCGACCGGTGAACAATTGGGCACGCGTTTGGCCACCATGCATAACCTTAAATTTTACCTGAACCTGATGAAAAAAATCCGCACGGCCATTCAGTATGATTATTTTGAGGGGATGGAAAAGAACTATCGGGATTATACGGAGAAGCAGTAAGCTGTAAGTAGCAAGCTATAGCCCTGTACCAATGCATTGGTGCAGGGTTTACTTTTTTGTCCTTTTATGATAAAGTAAGGGGCTAAACTAAAGGGAATTCTGAGACAGATAGGAGGAGGAATGGACGTTAGTAAGACCCTCGCACAACTGAGGGCAGAATTAATGATGGTTAAAGCGGCCATCGTCGTATTGGAAGATTTGCAGGGTGGAAGGATTCCAAACCTTAAACCCCTGCTGCCTGGTCGCCGCCGTGGCCGAAAGTCTATGGGCCTGCAAGAGCGCGCCGAAGTTTCGGAGCGCATGAAGCGGTACTGGGCGAACCGGCGCAAAGATATATCTTAGTGGCGCTGGATAACGTTCAGTTTCCAGTGCTTTTGGAAGCTTAAAATGTAAAACAAAATTGTTTCAAATTTATAATCTGCAATGAATACTTATGCTTTGAATTTTAAATTCAAACTATGGGCATTTATTGAAGCAGAAGAACTAGTCTGACCACGGTTTTAAATCATTTCCTCGCCGTAAAAAGCGATTTTCAAGCACTAATATCCGAACGGTAGGGTGGCGCTGCTATGAGCCCACAACTAGCCTCGCCTCCATCCCACCGCCGTGTGGGCTCTGGATGCGAGGCTTTTCTTTTGCCTAAAATTTTGCTTAAAATATGGAGTTTTGATATAATTAACCCAATTGATTTGTCATTCCGAGTCCCAATTTGTCGGGACGAGGAATCCCTTAAATTAGAAATTTAGTAAAAGTTAAGGGATCCCTCCACTCGGCCCGCCAGTAATAATCTGATGACGGGCCTCGGTCGGGATGACAGGAGAGAAATATGCCAGAAAACAACGACTTAATGGAAAAAATT
>Ga0182027_10006611_pt1 | contig 17299 bp, 14 predicted proteins | sample 712E1DmetaG_FD_121300 | JGI IMG/M metagenome (GOLD analysis project Ga0182027, IMG submission 121300) | Permafrost microbial communities from Stordalen Mire, Sweden - 712E1D metaG (Illumina Assembly) | ecosystem: Environmental > Terrestrial > Soil > Wetlands > Permafrost | place: Sweden... | reverse complement strand
CCTTGCGGGAAAGATCACCATCCGGTTTACCATCGATGCGGCGGGCAACGTGAGCCGCGTGGAGATCGTGGAGAACACAACGGGCAACAAGGACCTCGAAGACGAGATAAACAGGAAAGTGGCAATGTGGAAATTCGAGGCAATCGGTGAAGGCGAGGTTACGGTGACGTATCCGTTTATTTTCCAGCCGGCAAGTTAAGAAGGATGAAGGCGATAGGGTCCTTGGTTTGACAAAGGATAACCACATGAATCGAATCACACGAATCAGCTTGATGATGATTGCCCTGTGCGTTTCTCTGGCGGGAGCATCGATCATCAAGTCGGGCGACGTCCTGGACATCGTGGTGCAGGGACACCCGGAATTTTCCGGCAGGTTAACGGTCTCCGAGACGGGAACCATCGATTATCCGCTGCTTGCCGACGAGCAGGTGGTGAATATCACCACGTCGGAACTCATGAACGACCTCACGCTCAAGCTCGTCAAGCACATCGACAACCCGCTCGTAATTATCTCAATAATTGCAAAACCGGAAATCGTGGTGTATGTGCTGGGCCAGGTGAAAGTGCCGGGGCCGGTAAAGACCTATCAGGGCGCGACGTTGCAGGAGGTGCTCCAGATGGCGGGCGGGCCTCTCGAAACCGCGAACATCGAGAAGATCAAGATCGTGCACAAGAACCTGCCCGACCAAAGCGCCGAATACTTCGACATGAAGGCGTTTCTTTCCACCGGCAACATGGCCGACATGCCGAAGCTCAAACCCGACGACACGGTGATCCTGCTTGGGTTGCAGAAATCGAACAAGGTGAAGGTGATCGGCGCGGTGAACAAGCCGGGGTTCTTCGATCTCACCGAAAAAACGAACATTTTCGAGCTCATCTACCTGGCCGGCGGGCCGTCGGAACGCGGCGACATTTCGCGGGTCCGCCGCTTTACACAGCAGAACGGCAAGAGCATGGAAGAGGTTATCAACGTCCAGGCGTTTCTAGACAAAGGCGAAATGGACAACATGCCCATAGTGTCGCCGGGCGACGTGGTGATGGTGTACGAGCGGTGGTACGACTGGCGGACCATGTTGAGCATTCTCAACAACGTCCTGTTGTTCGTGGTTGCCATCCAGGCGCTTACCGGAGCGGTGAAATTCTGACCGGGGGAAAGCCAGGATTGCCGTGATCCGGCTGGAAAGGGATTCACCGGATGCGGGAAAGTTTGCACGCATCCGGCGCACATATGCCCGATGCGGAATCTGGGCGTGGCGGGTGTTTTAACGGGGAGATCTATTATAGTGGAAAACTCCATTGTGTCGGGAATCCAGAAGCTGAGGACCGGAACGCAGGCAAAGGATTACATTGCGATCCTGATACGCAGGCGCTGGGTGATCATTCTGTCCCTCTTGTCGGTGCTGGGTTCCACCGTGTTCTTTGTGATGCGCATCCCCGACATCTACGAATCGTTTTCCATCGTGGTGATCGAGCAGCAGAACGTGGTGATCAATCAGGCCATGAACATGGCCGGGGGCGGACGCTCCATCGACTTCTATCAGGGCATCCTGAAAAGCCGGACGTTCCTGGAAATGGTTCTTGACAGCATCGGAATAGACACATTCAAGGTGCAGTTCCCCAGAATGGACCGGGATGGCGCTGTGAACTATATCGAGAAAAGCCTCTCGCTGCGCAACACGGAATTCGCCTCGTTCATGCAGCTCAATGTCCAGGCCAAGACTGCGGAACTGGCCTACACCATCGTGAGCGCAGGCACCGAAATCTTCCGTCGCCGGTGCTCCGAAGTGGAGACCGAGGAGTCGCGGCGGGCGGCGGTCGAAATCGACAACCAGCTCAAAATTGTAAGGACCAAGCTGGAGGAGGCCGAGCACGATTATCAGACCTACAAGGAAAAACGCGGCAACATTTCCGAAGGCACCACACCGGCCCTCAAAACGCTGCAAGATGCCTATGCCACGAACCTTGCCCAGCTCGGGCTCAAGGAAGCGGACCTCAACGCGGAACACAAGCAGCTCGCCCAGCTCGAGGCGACCATAACACCCTCCGAGAGCGGCCGGTCGCCCGAGTTTCTCAAGCTTCGCTCCAGACTGCGAGAACTGGAACAGGAGAAGCTGCGCCTGGAGAACCTCGGCATCCAGCTGGCGGGCGCCTCGACGGTCGACCGGGAAATCGAAGAGGTCGAGCGTCAGCTTCTCCAGTATAAGCAGGAGAAGGGGACGGCCGCCATGGTGGATGCCCGCACCGTAAAGCAGTGGCAGGAGCTCAGGAAATCAGTTCTTAACAAAGAGGAAGACCTGGACCTGTTCAAGCGGCGTCTTGAGTCGTACAAAAAGGCCATAGAGAGTTACAAACAGAGCAATCCGGATATTCTTGCCCAGTCCCTGGAGCTCCTGCGACTGCAACGGTCGCGCGAAATCTACGAAAACGTGTACAACGTGCTGCTCCAGAAGTCGGAAGAGGAACGCATGCGGAGCGCGTCCAATGTCGCAGGAATCAAGGTGGTCGACGAGGCGCGCTTGCCCAAGCAGCCCATTCCCAAGAACGAAACGCGATACTACCTTTTCGGGGTCCTGCTCGGCCTGATTCTCGGCCTCGGCCTAGCCTTTATCCTAGAATTCAACGACACCACCATAAAATCGAACGAAGACGTGGAACGATATCTGGGGCTTCCGATTTTGGGCACGATTCCCCACATCGTCCACAATAAGAAAGAGGGGATCGAAATACGGCGGCGGTCGTCAAAGTCCAAGAAGCAGATGTCGGTGGTGCAGTATCCCCGCCAGCTCCTGTCCTTTTCCGGCGACGATTCGGTGATAACCGAATCGTACCGGTCGCTACGCACCAATCTGTCGTTTGTGAGCCCCGACAGGCCTCTGCAAACGGCTATCCTTACCTCGGCAGGCCCGAGCGAAGGCAAGTCGCTTACCACGGCGAACCTTTCGATGGCCTATGCACAAATGGGAAAACGCGTCCTGCTTGTGGACACCGACCTCCGCCGACCAGTGCTTCATCATTTGTTCGAAGTAAAGCGGGAGCCGGGGTTTAGCGACCTGTTCATAGAAAACCCGGATTACAATTCCGTGATTCGCGAATCCGTGAGACCCAACCTATCGCTTATCACCGCTGGAATATTTACGCCAAACCCGGCCGAACTGCTGGCGTCGCAAAAAATGGCCCAGCATATCGAGTACTTCAAGAAGCACTACGACATCGTGTTTTTCGACACGCCGCCGGTATTTGCCGTGACCGACGCCACGCTGCTCGGCACAAAAGTCGACGGCGTGCTTATTGTCATCAAGGCGCATCACACCGACAAAGAAATCGCGATCCGGGCGGTAAGCGCCATGACGAACGTCGGGGTAAAGGTGTGGGGCGTTGTGCTCAACGACATCAATCTTACGCACCGGTATGCGTCGTACGGCTACTACAAGTACTACTATCACTACTACAAGTCAAAGACGGACTGAAGCGCCATGGAACCCAGAAATGCACGTGACTTCAACAACCTCAAACACAGCCGCGGCGACTGGAACACCAGTATTTTGACATACAAGAAAGGCCCGCTCCGTGCCGCGGCGGACTATTGCTCGGCCAAACGAAGGGGCGTCACCGACCTCGCCGACGTGGTCCGGCGGCCGCGCTTCGTGCTTGACGCGGGCGCAGGAAACGGGGCCTATAGCATCTGGTTTCTGGCGCGCACGCCTTCCTGCGTGATATGCGTGGACATTGCACTGCCGGCCCTGCGAAGGATAGCGCCTGCGCACCTGGACTCGGGCGTTGGGGGCCGCGTGTGCCCGGTGTGCGCCGACCTCGCGGCGCTGCCGTTCAAGCAGAACGTCTTCGACGCGATCTTCTCGATCGACACGCTGGGCCATGTCTCTGATGTCAATGCAACGCTCGACGAATTCGTCCGCACCACCTCACCGGCGGCACGCCTGTTCCTTCACAGCGAATGTGCCAACTACACGATGCGGTGGCCCGACAAAGCGCTTATCGCGCGCCTGGGCGCGGATACGCCGGCCGAGCGCGACGGGCATGTGCACCTGCGCAAGTCCCGGGAGCTGTTCGTGCTGTATTCCCGTCGGTTTCGCCTCCTATCGTTTATCAATCCTGCCGGCTATGCGGGCTGGTGTCTCGGCTACCCGGAGAAATACCGGGACGCATTCGATAAGGCGGGATGGAAAGGCCTGCGGTTTGTCGCCGGTGTGCTTGCGGTATGCAAACGGCTTCCTGTTGTGGGATCGGCGATGCGCGTCGTGAACGCGACAACGAACCACCTGGAAGTCTTTTTCGGATTCTCGGGCGGCGGCTCCTGCTTTGCGCACCTGAGGAAACCGGACTGACCGGAAAGGCCGCGCGTGAACCCAACCGTCGACGTGGTGATTCCCACCTACAACAGGCCCCTCTCCGCCGGGCGTGCGGCGAGGGCCGTGGCTCTGCAACTTGATAAAGGCGATATTCTGTATGTGATGTGGCAGGGAAACCGCAAGCCCGCCATTGAAGCGTCGGGGTCGGTGCGCGTCGTGAGGTCGGCTCCTGCAGGACTTCCTGCCGCGCGCAACGCGGGTGTGCGCGCCGGGCGCGGCGACATCGTTCTGTTCCTCGACGACGATGTGGACGTGAGCCCGGGATTGATTGCGGCGCACCGGGGCGCGTATGCAAATCCGAGCGTCGGGGCCGTCGCCGGAAGCCTTGACGATCCATACTTTCCGTCAGGCGAACCCGCCATTGCATCCTACGACGAAAAGACCGGGCGGCTGCTTCAGAATTTCTGCGGAAAAGAAAGCGGGCCCACTATCAGCGTGATGGGGGCAAACATGTCGTTCCGCAGGACGGCGCTCCAAGAAGTCGGCCTGTTCGACGAGAACTTTCTGCACAACGCCCTCCTGGAAGAAGTCGACGCGGCATTCCGGATCCGGGCCGCCGGCTATATCATCTGGTACTGCCGTGAAGCCCACGTGCGTCACTTGCGGGAAGAATGCGGCGGATGCCGTGCGGACGCCCGCCCCGCATACCTGTATCACCAGTTCGCAAACACGGCCTATTTCGCAGCTCGTCATGCGCCCAGGCAGTATCGGCAATCGTGGTTCACATTCTGGAAATACCGTCTTGAATTCGAAACCAGGAAACGGGTCCTGTGGATGAGGCACGATCCGGTGCTGGTAGCGGCGGGAGCGTTCGGGGCTTGCGCGGGGGTAGTGAGGTTTCTGTTGTGGGGGAGGGCCAACAGGAAAATATTCACCACAGAGACACAGAGAGCACAGAGAAGAGAAAAAAATTAAGTGGGTGCAAAGACTACCGCCTCCTCGCCATCGGCCCCAACGCAAGCCTCCCGTACACAGGAGCGCATGGTCTGACAGGGCGCCAAAGCCGGCGCCGGCGGGTACTCAAGAACTCGATTCTTAACAAACATCACAATCCCAGCCAAAACCCTTGTTGTCTTTCGGCTCATAAGTGTATTATTTCATAATAGCGGCTCTGTCCGGCCCGGCACCGAGAAACCCTTATCAACCCGGCATTTTCCCATGAAAATCGCCTGGATCGTTCCCCGCAAAAGACAATGCGGCATTTGCCTGTACGCGGCGAAATATGAGACCGCTCTTGCCGGCGCCGTGACACTTATCACATGCGATCCTGAGGAATTTGTACGCGACAGGACATCGTTTGCCGCGAAGATCCGTGGGTGCGATTGTGCGCACATTCAATACGAGTCGTCGTTCTATTTCGCACGGGGCCGGGATTTCTATCCCTCGATGTGCCGCGCCATACCCTGCAAAAAAGTGGTCACGCTGCACGAGGTATACCGGACTATTCCCGGCGTTTTTCCCCGGCAGGACATCCGCGGTTTCCTGCCTGTAAAGAAAGTGCGGCAAATGGCGTGGGATCTGCGCCATCCGCACTGGGCGGCGTTTGCCAGGCATGCGGCGGACAGCTTTTTTGCCGATGAGATATTGGTTCATGCACGCTTTCATTGCGGTATTCTTGAAGAAAAAGGCGTCGATATATCGAAAATCTCGGTGATCCCCGTTCCCATCAAAGTGCAACAATCGTGGATTGCAAAGCCGATTGTGTCGGGCGAAACCGTCACGCTCGGCGCAACGGGATTCATCAATCCGCTGTACGACTACGATCTTCTCTTGAAGGCGCTGGACCGGCTCGAAATGCCGTGGCGTTTCGTCTGGGTAGGCGGCGTGCGGCGGGACGACGATGCGTCCCTCATGCGGTCTCTGCAGGAGAAGATTGACAAAAGATCTTGGTCGCAGCGATTCACGGTTACCGGTCTGGCGTTCGGCGAGGAGCGCGACAGGTTGCTGGCGGATGTCCAGATTTTCTGCGCGCTCTTCAAGGACCGCAGCTCTTCGGAGAGTCTGGCGGACGCGATTAGCGCGCACAAGTACATCGTTGCAACCCGCATTCCGCTCACCGAGGAACTGGTGTCGCAGGAACCGCTGGCGATCCTAGCGGACCCCGACGCGGACAAAATTGCGGCGCGAATCCGCCAGATCATTTCCGATGAGCCGCTCCGGCGTTCCCTCGATCACGGCTGCGCGGCCTACTGCGAGCGGTTCAGCGTTGAGGCGTGCAGCCGCAGCGTGGTGGAAGTGTACGAAAGGTTGCTTTCCACATGAGAATTCTGTGGGATTTGCGGCTGTTCTCATATGGATACCGCGACCGGGGCGTGGGAAAGTATGTCAGCGCCATGGCCCGGGCGATCGACGAACGCGGCACGGCTCATGACATCATTGCCTGGGCGAACAAGGGCGACGTGCCTGCCGAAGTGGCGGCGATTCCCAAAAGTTGGATTCGGTACGGCAGCGGATCGTGGAGAAGCGACCTTGCGCGAATCCCCCTGCTGGCGGCGCGACATAACATAGACGTGCTTCACTATTGGATGGCGATGGGCCCTGTTTTTCGGATCGGCATGGGAATGTTTCTGCCATGCAGAACCATGGCAACGGTATACGATCTCGGCGTTGAATACAACCCGGGCAACCCCTATTGCGCGCATGCGCGTTCGACCTGGTATTGGCGAATGCAAAAGTCGCTTCTGCGGCGCGTCGACGCCGTCTCGTGCATTTCGCACACCACGAAAGACGAGGTAACACGTTTCCTGGACGGGACAGCCAAGAGAATCGACGTGATGTATCCTCCCGTCAAGAGCGGCGAGGTATGCGAGAAAAGCCGGGAGACCGTTTTTGTCACCCTTGCCGGCGCCCCGCACAAAAACCTGGCGCGCGTGATCGAAGCCTTTGCGCTTTTCAGGCAAACGCATGGATCGTACAGACTGGCCGTTTTGGGCGACACTACCGGGGCCGGCGCGCTGCCCGACGGCGTGACCGCGGGGCCGATGCGGGACTACGAACAGCTCCTTGACACAGGCGCAGGACTTGTCGCGTGTTCCACCTACGAAGGGCTTGGGATTCCTGCACTCGAAGCCATGGCGCACGGCTGCCCGATTCTGGTTTCGGACATTGCCCCGTTTCACGAAACATGCGACGGCGCGGCCAGGTTCGCAGATCCGCATAATGCAAGGTCGATTGCGGACGGGATGCGGGATATCGCAAGCAATCAAGAATCCTATGTAAAGAAGTCGAAACTGGGGTTCGTCCGATACCGTGCCATGACCGTGAACGCGGGCGGGCAGTGGGAGGCACTGTACGAAGCCCTTTCTCCCGCGCACCAAGGCGCCGGCCGGAAGGACAACGGATAGCAACATGCTTTTGTCTATTGTCATTCCGACCCGGAACCGGCCCGAGCTTCTGTCGAGGTGCCTCGAATCGCTTGCGTCGGAAAGCCTCGATACAACCGACACGGAAGTGATCGTAGTCGAGGACGCATCGGAATCGGGTGCCGAAGAAAAGGCCAGGGTGGTTTGCGAGAGCCGGGGAGCCCGCCGCATTCGCCTAGACAAGAGGAATGGAGCTTCGTTTGCCCGGAATTGCGGGATCAATGCGAGCAGCGGGGAGTGGATTGCTTTTCTCGACGACGATGTTCGCGTTGCCCGCGGGTGGTACGCGCATCTGCGGGACCTTTTGGGAACAACTGCCGCCGAAATCGCCGGCATAGAAGGGCGCGTGATTGCGGAAGGCGACGGACTATGGGACCGGGAAGTACAGAACGAGACGGGAGGAATATATCTCACCTGCCACATCGTGTACCGGGCGTCGGTGCTCAAACGAATCGGCGGGTTCGATGAGCATTTCAATGCTCAGATTCCATCATGTGAAGATCATGAGCTCGCGTCGCGCGTGCTTCGGTGGGGGCCGGTGACCTATCGCCATTCGCTGGCCGTGACTCACGCTTCGCGCAAAGTAAACGGCATCCGATATCTACTCGCATCACCTCTGCGCATCCGTTCACAGCTTGAATCTGAATATTATTTCTACTCGAAGCAGAAGGACATGTATCACCTGTTCCGGCACTGCACGACTTTCTTCGGGACATATAGCGCCATTCTCCTGAAGCACGCCTGGACCTCGCTCCACAGAAGATCTGCTTGGCTATTCACACGGCATCCGGTACAGAGTGCTGTTCTCTCCTGTTCGTGCATCGTGGAACAGGCGTTTGCGTGGATTCTCCTTCCCGCATTCCTTGCGCGGTACTGCGCCGAAGCGCTCACCTTCTTCCATGATGACATCGACCCCGTGCTCACGGCGCGTTTCTGGGGCTTTGCGCACGTTATGCCGGCAAGCATGTACCGCGCGAGCACGAACCTGTTTCATGCGGTCATGTTTTCGGTTGCAAGAAAACCGGTGTATTCGGCCGTTCCCTTTCTCAAACGCTGTGTCAGAAGCAACCCCGCGTCCTCCATTGCCCGTTGCTTCCTGCGCATAGACGATGTGTTTCTCGACAATAAAGAATCTGTTGAGCGCATGTGCGAGATTGCCTCGCGAAAGGGGATCCCTTATCTCGCGGCCGTTATTGGAAGCCACATCACCGACGACCGATACACACCGATGCTTAAGGCATTACGGCAATCGGGCGGGGACATCGGCTTGCACGGGTTTGTGCATAAAGGGAAATTCGGCCCCTATAACAGCGAGATTCTTCAGCTGCCGTTCCCGCGCCTTTCCGCGTCGATAGAAGAGGCCCTGGCAGTCTTCCCCGAACACGAGCGGCCGCTGGTTTTCGTGCCGCCTTTTAACGCCATCAATCGGGAACAGATCCTGTTTCTCGGCAAATATTTCAGGGTTATCTGCGGAGGCCCGGAAACGGCTCGCTTTACGGATAAGACCATCGGTCCGGTTGCCCTCTCGAACGGCTCGTGGTATTTCCCAGCCTTTTATCCGTTCTACCAATGCTCGTCGGCCATTCTCCGGTCGCGGGCGCTGGACAGGTACGGACCGCTCGGATGCAATATCTGCTTTTCCGTTCATATGCCCGATGAGGCAAAAGACGGCTTCAGGGATTTTTCGGTCCTCATCGAGCGTATTGCCGGTACCCTCACGCCGTGGGACATCTTCAAGCAGGGCAGTTTCGCGGATTCACGATGCGGAGTCGTGTGATATGGCAGGCGCCACAACAATTTGGTTCGCGGCGGCGATTCCCCGGAATTCGCTCGGGGGCGTGAGCCGCGTCATGGCCGAGCTGTCGGCCCGGCTTTCGGACCGCGGGGTGAATTGCGTTATTGTCAACGCCGGACGGTCCACAATGCTGGCCAACTATCTCGTATTTTCGGCATGGCTGGCGGCGAGATACCTGTTCGCCTTTGGAAAGCGCCCGCAGTGGATCGTCGCGCGTTCGACCGACGGCCTGGCAGTGGCGATAGCAAGCAGGGCCTTTCGCCTCGGGGTAAAAACGGTTCTTCACAGCCACGGCTGGGAAGAAAAGGTGTATGAAGTAGAACGGCGGCTCCCCGCGGGAAGGGTGGCTCCCAGGACATCCTGGAAGGCCCGGCTTATCCGCTTCCCGCTGCTGAGGCGAATGCTTGCATTATGCGACGTGTGCATGTGCGGCACCATTGAGGAGGCGCGGTGGGTGAGGAAGAAATATCCGGGCTTCGGGGCAAAAGTGGTGTGCGTGCCCAACGGAGCGGCCGCATCATCTTCTCCGCACCGGGACTGGGCCGCCTCCACGCCTGCGGATTTTCTTGCCGTGGGGAACTGTACGTGGAAAAAAAATATGGGCCGTACGATCGCGGTATTCCGCGCGATCCGGGAATACCTGCCCGGGGCGCGGCTGTTTGTGGCGGGCAGCACCTTGCAGGATATTGTCGGATTGACCGATGCGTCTGCCATCCCAGGACTATCGGCCGTCGGCGCAGTGCCGCCGCAGAACATGCCGGCATGGTACTCACGGTGCCCGTTCTTTATCACGACCTCGGCGTACGAGGGTGGCCGGTCGCTTGCCTTGCTTGAGGCGATGGCGCACGGCTGTGTCGTGTTTGCATCCGCGATTCCTTCGAGCCTCGAATGTATTCATGACGGAGTCGATGGGTTTATCGTGTCGGGCCTCGCGCCGAAGGAGGATGCGCTCCGCATTGTGCAAGTGCTGCGCAATCCCGCGCTGTGTGCGTCGGCATCCGCGGAAGCCTTCCTTTTTGCAAAGCGCCAGTCATGGGAGCGCCAGGCACGGCGTTTCGAAAGGGTCCTATGTCTCAAGGGGTAATTCCGCGCGTGTCCGTGGTGGTCGCCTCGCACCGGCCCGGGTACGTGGGGGCGCTCGCACAGGCGTTGTCTTCCGGCAACGGCAATGCTGAAATTATTGTTGTCGCAGACTACCCTGTAGACCGGTTTGCGGGTGACTACCCCGCAGTCTCATGGCTTTGTCTTGACGACGCAAGCATCTCCGCGAAGCGTAACGCGGGCTGCCGCATGGCAAAGGCCGATATTCTGGGATTCATAGACGACGATTGCGTTCCGGACGACGGATGGATCGACACTGCCATGCACTACCTCGACGATCATCCGGACATCGGAGGAGTCGAGGGAAAAACCATTGTCGATACGGAAAACGCAGTGGCAGCGCCGATAGGAGAATTCAGGAGGCTCCAGCGCCGCGGGTACAGGACGAATAACATTTTCTACAGGAAAAGCGTGTTTGTTGAAGCAGGCGGATTCGATGAGCGTTTTACGGTTCAGAGGGAAGATGCGGACCTCGCCTTCGCCGTTATCGAGCGTGGCCGCGACATCGGCTATTGCCGGGATATCCTCGTTCGCCACCGGGTGCGCCACAACGAAAAGTGGGACCTTCTCAAGAACTGCGTGAACCGGCGGTTTGATCCTCTCCTGTTCAAGAAGCACCGGGTACTGTACCGGAAGCACATCGGCACACCATTTACACCTGCGATAGGGCTCGTTCTGTTCTGTCATGTGCTGGTGTTGCTGGCCCTGGTGGTGATGCCGGCGGTTTGGGCTCCCGTCGTCGGGGCAGACGCCACAACCGCGCTTGCCTTATCGGTACGGAGAAATGCGCACAGCAGAGGCGGACTAACCTGGGTCTTGAGAGACTGGCTGTCGTTCCTTGCCGCGCCGATTGTGCTGATGGCGGTGCTGGGATACGGGAGCGCACGGTTCGGGAAGTGGCTGATGTATTGAGGAAACGAATTGCAAATTCGGCGGGCCGTATATTTTGGAAGACGTGAAGCAATTGCCACGCCGTGTCGGACAACAAAGGACGCTCTCATCAAAATCGCCTTCTTCACAAAAGAACTGCCCTTCGACGCGCCGAACGGCGTCTCATGCCAGGTGCATCGCCTGGCTAACGAACTCGTCACGCTCGGCGAACAGGTGACCTGCTTTTCGTACAGCGAAAAGCCCGCCGATGCCGCATACGATCATGTCAAGCTGTACTACGCCTCGCGCTCGCCCGCACTCCGGAGGTTCGAAACTGCTCTCGGCTTCCGCCGTCTCAAGACAAACGTGTACGATATCCTGCATTACCATGGCGACGACTACCTGTGCAGGGGTACGCGCCGCCGGGTTCGCACCTTCTACGGGTCGGCCCTCTTTGAGGCGGTGCACGCGGGGCGGGTTCTTCGGTTCTTCCGGCAGGCGCTGTTTTACGCATTGGAATGGGTCTCCTGTTTCCGCCGCGGAACGACAGTGGGAATTTCCACCATTACTCGTCGCGCGCTTCCTTTTGTCAACAACGTCATTCCTTGCGGGGTCAACCTCGGCGTTTTCACGGCGGCAGATGCCAAGCCGGGCAGACCGTCGGTCCTTTTCGTGGGAGATCTCGATTCTCGAAAACGCGGCAGGCTTCTCCTCGATGCCTTCGCCGGCGGCATTGCCGCCAGAGTGCCGTCCGCAGTCCTCACCGTTGTGGGACCCCAGGAGTGCAGCGGCCCCAACGTCGTCTTTCGGGGCCGCCTCGCCGAAGACGCTCTTGTGGCCGAGTACCGCGCGGCATGGGTATATTGCTGCGCGAGTTCCTACGAGGGCTTCGGCGTGCCGCTTCTCGAAGCCATGGCGTGCGGGGCCGCGGTTGTCGCCTGCGACAATGCGGGCGTGCGGGAAATCGTCAGTCACAATTACAACGGGTTTTTGTGCGAGCCGGAGAGGCTTGCGGAGACCATCGTGCGCGTTCTGACGGACAACGGCCTCCGCCAAAGGCTTGTTGCAAACGGGTTGGCGTTTGTGAAGAGATACGACATGGCAACCATTGCACAGCACTACAGGGACCTGTACCTGCGCATAGCCGGGCGCCCGGGGGCGCGGCCGTGAAGAAGAATCTGTTTCAACCGCTGATATACGCAGGAATCCTGGCGCTCGGCGCCATCCTTTCCTACAAGATGATAAACATTCCCCGGCAATCGGAAATGGTCGTCCTGTTTGTGTTGCTTCTGCTGTACCCCATTTTCCGGTATCCCCTGGTGGGTGTGTATGCCGTGTTTATTCTGTCGCCGTTTGTCCCTTTTGTCAGGAGGCTGTACTATCTGGTCCATGGACGGCCGGGACTGGACCCGCTCATCATGCTTTCGGACATTCTCGTTGTGGTTGTCTTCGTAGGCCTGTTTTTTGAGTTCAGAGCGCGACTGAGGGAGGACGAAACCAACGGATTCTATCTTAAACTTGTTCTGTTCTATCTCGCGTATCTTGTGCTTCGGACATTTGTGTTCAACGAATATCCGGCGTCCGAAGCTGCGGCCAAGCTTAAGTTCTACGCTCCCAGCGTCCTTCTCTTTTACATAGGATACGTGTTTGCTCACCGTCACAAAGCAATCATGGGTTTGTGGGGGATCACCGCGGCAATCAGCCTTGTGGCATGCGCGTACGGGCTCAAACAATTGTATTTCGGGTACTCGTCGGCAGAGAAGATCTGGTTTTCCTCAATTTCGTTCACCACGCTGTTCATCAAAGGGATAGCCCGGCCGTTTTCCTTTTATCAATCGCCGGCCACGTTTGCCGACTACCAGATAATTGGGATTATTGCGGTCCTCATATTTGTAAGTATCGGCAAGGCTCGCAGCAGGCTGGTGCTGGTGCCCGTTATCCCGGTCCTTTTCTACGGAATCCTCATCACTTCCGTGCGCTCGAACTGGATCGGCGCGGTCGCGGTGTTCTTTTTCTGGTTTGTGTTTCTGCGACTCAAGAAAACGGCGCCCCGGATCCTCGTGATTGTTCTCGTGGCGGCGGTGTTCTTTTCCTATCAACTGCTGTCCGAATCGATCGCCGGCGGCCTCGGCGTCGGCCGGATAGGCGGATCCAGTCAGAGTGCCAACTATGTGAATCTGCTGGTGACAACCAGGGCCGGCGCCATAACAAACCCTTTTGAAGAGCACTCGCTCTTGTCGCGTGTTGCCCTTTGGCAATTGCTTATCGGGTATTCGTCAAATCCGCAATTGGCGCTGCTGGGCAGAGGGTTGGGCGCTTTCAACGCCGATTCGCTCTATTTTACGTACCTTGCCGAATTCGGGTATCCGGGCCTGTTTCTCATCCTGCTTATCGTCGTTGGCTTTATCGTCCGGGGAATAAAGTCCCTGTCGGCGCTGCGCGACGAGCGCGCAATTGCTCTTGTGAAGGGGATTGTGGTGTTCGACATGGTGTTTGCCGTCATGAACATCACCGGGTCTCACATCCATTCCTTTCCGGGCGACGCCTATTTCTGGTTCTTTAACGGCGTGCTCATGAACGCACTGTACCTGGACAGAAAACTTGCCGAGGAGCGCGAGGTTTCATGAAAGTACTGGTCACCCTCGATTTTCCCCCGGAACCCGGCGGCATCCAGCGCTACCTGCACGGGATCGTGTCGCACACGTTTGCAGCAGGCGACCGGGTTCTTGTCGGATGCTCCGGACGCCGGCCCCGAATGGGGTCGGGTCCCGGAGCAACGGTTGCGTACCTGTCGACACCGCTGTCCCGGTTCAACAAGAAATGGTCGCTATTGCCGATCGTTGTACGGCTAGCCGGCTTGCGGCTCACGGCGGGTGATGCGCTCCAGGTGCAGTGCGGTAACGTGTTTGCCGCGGCGGCGCCGTGGGTTCTTGCGAGATTCATGCGCCTGCCTTACTCCGTGTATGTGCATGGCACCGAGATCGCGGGCATCGGCGGCCCGGGCGCCGGGAACCGGGTGCTCCGGTCCGTTCTGGCGCACGCAGACCGGATTTTCGCAAATAGCAATTTCACCGCATCGCTCGTTGCGTCGCTTCGCATCAAACCGCCCCTTACGGTTTTGTCGCCGAAGATTTCGCTTGATACGACGCAGCGCCCCGGCCAAGCGACGCCGGCGCAAACCGGGGATGGCATTCATGAAGCAAGAATTCTCTGCGTGGGACGGCAGGTGCCGCACAAAGGTCATCACCTGCTTCTCCAAGCGGTTTCGATGCTGCCCGCCACGCTCGACTGGCGTCTTGTTCTGGTCGGAGATGGGCCCCGGCGAAACGTACTGACCCGCATGGCTTCTCAATTGAACGTGCAAGACCGGACGGAGTTTGCGGCCGGCGTTACCGACGAAGCGCTGAAGAAGGAATATGCCGGCGCCACGATGTTCGTGCTGCCGTCAACAACGGAAGGCGGCGTGGAAGGATTCGGCATCGTGCTGCTCGAGGCAATGGCCGCGCAGCTGCCGATTATCGCAACCGACACGGGCGGAATACCGGAAGTGCTTGACAAGGGAAAGTGCGGCATCCTTGTGCCGCAGAACGACGCGCGTGCGCTTGCCGCGGCCATTGAAAGGCTTGCCAATGACCCGGCGCTTCGTCGCAATCTGGCAACTGCGGCATGGGAAAGGCTCCTGCGGTACTATGTCTGGTAGTAACCTCCCCACAGTTGTTTTTGTCAATCACTGGGCCCGCCACATGGGCGGCGCGGAGCATTCCCTGAAGGACTTGCTCGAATATGCGGCGGTGCGCAGCCGCTGTCACCTGGTGACGTCGGAACCCGGCGAGCTTTCACAGGCAGCCGCGGCGGCGGGCGTCACGTGCCACGTCGTGCGCTGCGCTATGAAGCAGAGGAATTTCCTGCGCGAGCGGATAGCCTCGACGATTTTCTTCTCCATCGGCGATGCGGCGGCGTTTCTGAGTTACGTTCTTCGCCTGCGGCGGCTCGTGCGGCAACTTGAGCCCGATCTGATCCATGCAAACGTGCCCAAGTCGCATGTCGCGGTCTTTCTCCTTTCGCTGCTTGGCTACCGGGGGCGATCCTGTTTCCACATTCGTGAACTCTTCGGCAAACGCTCGATGCCCTCTGTTCTGTACGGCCTTCTTTTCCCCATGCGCAACGCGGCAGCCATAGCTATCTCGCACGCCGTGCAGGAGAGCCTGCCCCCGCGCGTTCGCACAAAGAGCACCGTGGTCTACAACGGCGTGGCCATAGCGAAGAAGCCCCTCGCGCCGGCGCGCGGCAACGATCCGCTGCGGCTGCTGTATCTGGGGAGAATAGTTCCGTGGAAAGGCTGTGATATCCTGGTGGATATTCTGGCGAAGCTGCGAACGCGGTTCCCGGGCCAAGCCGTCGCGCTATCGCTGGTGGGCGACAGCAGCTATTGGTCGCGGGAGTACCGGCGCAGCCTTGAAGACAAGATCAAATCGTCGGGCCTGGCGCAGGCCTGTTCTCTCCTGCCGGCCACCGGCGATGTGCGGGGCGCGCTTTTCTGCCACAACGTGTTTGTCAACGGATCGCACCTCGAACCGTTCGGCAGATCCATTGCCGAGGCCCAGGGCGCCGGTTTGCCCGTAGTGTCGTTCGACTCCGGCGGCGTGAAAGAGATCGTGAAGCACGGGGAAACCGGATTTCTGGTCCCCTACGGCAACCAGGAAGCGTTTGTCGATGCCGTGGCCGAATTCGTGGAGCACCCGGACCTGGTGCGGACAATGGGCGACAGAGGGTTTGAACGGGCAAGGGAATATTTCAACAGGGAGATTCAAGTGCCGAAGATTTGGGAGAGTATAACGGGATCAGCAGCGACCCCTTTGTGATATCCGGCGATGGTGCAAGCGCTCAAACGATCTTCGGCGCCCGTCGCTTCCCCAGGCTTCGTGTTTCCTGCGGAGGCTCGATCCCTTCCTTCGGGCAGGACTCTTTCGCTTGCGGAATAGGAACCCACCGCCCGTTGCACAGGACTTTCCCGCCGGTGAGGCGGTCGATGATCTTCTTCTCGGTGTCCTTTCTCGCGGCCAGCGTAACCCACGCACCCTGATCGTCGAGCACGTTGCCTTCCAGAACCAGCTTCTTTACTTTGTCGATAGTATCCATGCCGGCGATCTCCCGTGATTCCTAGAAAAACGAAACACTATCCTGGTGAGAGACCGGCTGGCCGGCTTTGTGCTGTTTGGCGGCCTTCGGCGCGGAAGCGGGCTCCCTCTTGACCTTTGGCCTCGCCTCTCTGGGAGGCTGCGGTTCGATTTTTTCCCGGGCAGGCTCGGTTTGAACGCGGGGCTTCGGCGCGACAGCGGTGTCGGCGGCCGGTTTCTCCTCGGCGGCTCGCCGCAGCAAGGACTCTTCCTCGGCTTTCGCCTTTGCCGCCTCCTGCAGGGCCAGGTTGTGGGAAACGGTGGCGAGACTGGACAGACGAGAATCAACGGTTTTTGCGTAATATCTTCCGAAAAGGATGACGCCGGCCAGGCAGGCGATGCTTACCACGATCGCGGCAACGGCCAGAATGGTAATGAGTCTCGATGATACCACGACCCTTTCCGATGCCGCGCCGGCGATAAGCTTTTCGAGTTGAATAACCGCATAGCCGCACTCGTTGCTATCCGGGAATTCGTCGATGATGACCTTGTAGAGCCGGCATGCCTCAGGGATCTTGTTTTCGTCGTACTGCAGCCGGTACGCCTTTTCATACAACTCGAGCGGAGAGTTTGCCTGCTCTTTCATCGTAAACCTCTCATGGCGTTTTTCAACAATGATTTTACCTG
>Ga0182027_10006610_pt1 | contig 17299 bp, 13 predicted proteins | sample 712E1DmetaG_FD_121300 | JGI IMG/M metagenome (GOLD analysis project Ga0182027, IMG submission 121300) | Permafrost microbial communities from Stordalen Mire, Sweden - 712E1D metaG (Illumina Assembly) | ecosystem: Environmental > Terrestrial > Soil > Wetlands > Permafrost | place: Sweden... | reverse complement strand
GATCACCATGTGAGGATGGGGAGCGCTCTGGCGCATTGGGTGCAGGCTGGTCCCCTCGTGCTGAACGTGACCGGTCATGGCGCCCAATCGCCCGTCGCCTTCGAGTGCCAAAACCGCTACCGAGCCGGACCCGTAATTCGCTACCAACACGAACCTTTCGCTCGGGTCGAGTTCGAGATGGGCCGGCTCGAGGCCGCCGGAGGGCTTTGTGTTGAGCAGCGTCAGCTCGCCGGTAACAGGATGGCGGGAGAAGGCCGATACAGCGCCTCCCGGACGCTCCTCGAAACTGACAGCCTCATTGACCGCATAGAGCCGACGCCCGTCGCTGCTCAAGACGATGAAGGACGGGTTCCCGGTGCGGGCCAGAACGCGAGGCGGCCCGACAGTGGTCCCGTCGAACGAGCAAGAAAGGATCCCCTTAGCCTTGCCGTCGATGTGGGGCAGGCGTCCTGTGTATGTCCCGATGACAAGTTCCCGGGGCTCAAGCATGTCTGGCAAGCGTTCTCCTCGGCTCGCCGAGACCCCGAGAGAGGTCGCCGGCGTCGCTGACCACTCCACCCACCATAACCACGGCGAAGCCTGCCTTCAGCGCCGGTCCGACGACGCTCGCGGGACAGCTAGGGGCCCCTCCCCAACCCCAGCGCTCGACCAGTACACGATCCGGGCAGCGCGCCGCAGTAGCGTACCAAGCATCGACGCCCTGGCCCCCAAGATCCAAGCCGGTACGGTGCATAAAGTGCTCGGGCACCGGCTCGCCCGCCTGGCCGCGGTGGCTGTCGTGGCCGTGCTGGCCGCCTCGTGCGGGTCGAGCGGGCACGGTACTACCACGACGACTTCGGCTCCGGCAGTTACCAGCCGACCGACCACCACCACCACCAGGCCCTCGACTACGACATCGACCACCGCCGCGGTAACCACCGCTCACGGTCCGGTGACGGTGTTGTCGCCCATCGGGCTGCATGTCCGGGCCGGGCCGTCGGTGTCGGCAAAGGTGATCGGGAGTGCCGCCCAGGGAGCCGTTTTCCAATTGCTGGCCTACACCAGCCGTCACGGTGGCTGGTACAAAGTGCTGGGCACCACCCTGACCGGCTGGACCAGCGCCGACCCCGCCTACAGCACACGCGGCCAGTTTTCCTCTTACAGCTCGCCCGCCTTCGGCGTGCTGTACCCGCCGGGCTGGACGCAAGCCGGTGCTCCCCGTACCGGGGTGACTTTCCGCTCCCCCTCGCCCACGGAGAAGGTCATCATCCAGACCGCTCCCAGCCTGGCCAAACTGCCGGCCGCCGCACAGGGCGCCGGGGTGTCCCAGACCAGCTCACGGATCTTCGTGGCCTGCGGCGTCACCGGGTACTTCGTCACCTACACCACGTCCACCCCCCACCGCTACCTCGCCGGCATCGCGCTCCTTCTCGACGCGCACCACGCTCTCGGCCTCAGAGCGACGTATACCTCTCCGTCCCAGCTCCGGACGGTCCTCGACTTCGTCAACTCGCTCTCCTTCCCGTTCGCGGTATGCATCGGCGGGCCCCCTACGACGACCGTCGCACACGCCAAGGCCTCCGCCACGACGACCGCGGCCGCCAGCAAGACCGCCCCCAAGAAGCACTAGGTCGGGAGCCGGCCTCGTCCTGTCCTGCATCCCCAGCCGAGGAGCTCCCGGCGCCGGCGTTGCTCGAACTGTTGGGACGGCTCAACTCGGGCTGTAGTGGGCGCCTGGGCGTTGCCGCCCGCCGGCTTGGTACCGACGACGAAGTCAACTGGCACGCCGAGGACAGCTTCCGAACGGCGAGCACGGTCAAGGTGGCACTTCATGCGGCGGTGATGGCTCGGGTGCGCTCCGGGCACCTCGATCTCGACCGCCGGATAACCCTGCACGCCAACGACCTGGTGGGCGGGGCGGGAGTGCTCAACGTGGTGCGCCCCGGCATCGAGCCGACGCTGGCGGACCTGTGCACGTTGATGATCGTCATCTCGGACAATACGGCCACCAACATGGTGATCGACCTGTTGGGAGGGGTCGAGGCGGCAAATCGGACCTTGCGCGACCTGGGGTTCGGCGAGATCGTCCTGCACCGCCGCCTCGCCTATCCCCCTCCCCCACTGGTGGCTCGCCCCCGTTCGCCGAACAACCGCCCGGGCGATGGCGCGGGCGATAGCGGGGGCGATGGACCGCCCGGGGCGTTCGCCACGGCCACCCCGGCTTCGCTCTGCCGCCTCGTGGGCGCCATCGCCGAGGGCACGGTAGTCGACCGGGAGGCGTCAGAGCTCATGTTCGACACTCTGGCTCACCAGCACTTCCACACGGGCATAGCCCGCTCGTTCCTGGGTTTGACCGAGCCCGGGAGCGTTCCCGAGATGTGGCCGGCCATCGCCAACAAGACGGGGGAAGTGCCGGGGTGCAGGGCCGAGGTCGGGGTGATCACTTTCCCGGGTGGGACGAAGACCGCCTACGCGGTCATAGCCGATGACCTGGCCGACGCCACGATGACCCCGCTCTCGGAGGGAGACGAACTTCTGGGGCGGGTGGGTGCCGGCCTGCTGCGCCGCTGGTGGCAGGGGCCAGGCCCGGTACCGCTGCGTAGCGGCTGGCCAGATTGACAGGGCGGGCAGGACGGGCGGCGCCGGCCCCAGCCTGGCCTGGGCCTTGGGGCGGCGCGGGGGGAGAGGCTATCCTGGGTGTGCAGTTGACGATCATTGAGAGGCTCGTCCGCCGAGCAACCAACAGCCCGTGCGTCGTGACCCCGGCGCACTTCCCGTGCGACGTACTTGCGACCGAGCCGTTAAGGAGAAGTATGCCGTTCGATCTGGCGGACCTGCTGCGTGCGCGTCATGGGGAGAACTTTGCTCTCCACGACGAGCACCTAAACCCCCAGCTGGTCCGGGCGCTCAAAACCATCGGGTTCGACCGTTTCTATGTGCGCGGAGAAGGTTGTTACCTTTACGACGCCGAGGGCGACCGCTACCTCGACCTCCTCTCCGGGTTTGGTGTCTACGCCCTCGGCCGTAACCACCCCGCCCTGAAGGCGGCGCTCCACCAGGCGATAGACCTCGACCTTCCCAACATGGTCCAGATGGACTGCGCCCTGCTGCCGGGGCTTCTGGCGGAGCAGCTCGTCCGCCGGTGCCCGGACAACATCGACCGCGTCTTTTTCTGCAACTCGGGTGCAGAGACCATCGAGGCAGCCATAAAGTTCTCCCGTCAGGCCACCCGGCGACCACGGATCCTCTTCGCCGAGCACGCCTTCCACGGCCTCAGCACGGGCGCCCTGGCCCTCAATGGCGGCGCGGAGTTCCGCCAGGGGTTCGGCAAGCTACTGCCGGGGTGCGAAGCGGTCCCGTTCGCCGACATCGAGGCACTACGCCGCGAGCTCAAAAAGCGGGATGTAGCCGCGTTCATCGTCGAGCCCATACAGGGCAAAGGCGTCTACATGGCGCCGCCCGAGTACTGGAAAGAGGCTCAGGAGCTTTGCCGGGAGTACCGGACGCTATTGGTGATCGACGAGGTGCAGACGGGCCTCGGCCGGACCGGGAAGTTCCTCTGCTTCGAACATTGGGATCTCGAACCGGACATCATTACCGTCTCCAAGGCCCTGTCCGGGGGGTACATCCCGGTTGGCGCAGTACTGACCTCAGAGCGCGTCTTCTCGTCGGTGTTCAGCTCGATCGAGAAGGCCTTTAAGCATTCGACCACCTTCGGCCGCAACCAATTGGCGATGGTGGCAGGGCTCGCCACCCTGGCCACCTTCGACGAGGAAAACATCATCGAGCGGGCGCGCCGGGCGGGAGAGGCCTTCCAAACGGCCCTGGCGCCGCTGGTGGAAAACTACGAAATGTTCCATGAGGTGCGGGGCAAGGGCCTCATGATCGGCCTACAGTTCGGCCCGCCGCAGTCCAAAGCGCTGCGCCGGCGGTTCAACGGTCTCGAGCACCTTCGGACGGCCATCTTTTCGCAGATGATGGTGGTGCCCCTGTTCCACCGGCACCGCATCCTGACCCAGGTGGCAGCAGACAACGTCAACATCGTCAAGCTCCTCCCTCCCCTTATTTGCGGGCAGGAGGAGATCGACTACTTTGTGGCCGCTCTGGACGACGTGCTCAAGGACGCGCACAGCGGCTCGGGGCTCATGTGGGAATTCGGCCGCACCATGGCGGCCGGCGCGCTGCGGCGACCGGGCAAGGTGCGTCCCGGGTCTCCGTACGTACCGCCGGCCACAGCCGCTGACCGCGGCTCGACCAACGGGCACGCAAACGGCAACGGGCACGTCCGCGACCTGTACGGCAGCACCTCGGCACCGTCGGTGCCTTCCTAGCCGGGCGGCGGTCCCCGCTCAACACTTCGGGCGCGACGTCGCCTGGCACCGCCAACCGGTCGGGACGGACATCGAGCGGGTCGAGGCCTGCGACGTTGCCGTAGCAGACCTCGTCTGTGCGCCCGAGGAACGCTCGGCGCCCGCCCCCTCCAGGCACGTGGCGTGGTTGCGCTGGTGGTCGAGCAGCCGGCCGGTACGGGTGCCGGGCGAGCAGTCCTTTCGGGGCCGGTCCGATAGTTTCCTTCGCAAACCCGGGCCCGGGGACTGATGCAAACGGAGACGGTGTGCGGATCCTGTTCATCGAAGACGAGGACGGCCTTAGGGAGGCGCTGTGCCAGGGCCTCCGGGCCGACGGCCACGATGTGATGGCCGCCAGCACAGGGAGCGAGGGGTTACGGCTCGCTCAGGAGCAGAGCTTCGACGTCATCGTCTGCGACATACTTCTTCCCCACGTCAACGGCTTCCAGATCTGCGCCCGGTTGCGGGAGCAGGCCATCTGGACGCCCATCCTGATGCTTACGGCCAAGGACGGGGAGTGGGACCAGGCCGAAGCGTTGGACGCGGGCGCGGACGACTACCTGACAAAACCTTTTTCCTACGTTGTGCTGCACGCCCACCTGCGCGCCCTGGCGAGGCGGGGTGCCCATGGCGGTGAGGACGAGCCGAGCGTGCTCCGATGCGGGGACCTCGTCCTGGACCACCGCGAACGTCGTTGTACGCGCGGTGACGATGAGATAATGCTCTCACGACGAGAATTCGACATACTCGGCGTCCTCCTCTCTCGTCGAGGGGAAGCCGTCTCGAAAGACGAGCTCATGGACCGGATCTGGGGCCCGGAGTTCAATGGAGACCCTAATATCCTCGAGGTTTACGTCAGCTATCTCCGAAAGAAGATAGACGCCCCCTTTGGCCGTCGGTCGATCGAGACGGTGAGGGGTTTCGGCTATCGCCTCATCGATGAGCACCAGAACTAGCGCGGGGGGCACCGCTGGCCGTCGCCGGTTGACGCCCTGGCCCTGGTTGGGGTCGGTAAGGGTCCGGGCCGCCGCCGTTTCGCTGTTGATCGTGGGCCTGGTGTTCCTACTGGGCTGGCTCGGCGTTATCGCCGTCCTCCGAGGCTCGCTCTATACGAGTGCCACTGCCACAGCCGAAGCCGAGGCGTTCGACCTCACCTCTCAGATCGCGGCACGACCGCGACTGCCCGTGCACCTTCCGGTCTCGGCCGAGGACATGGCGGCTCAGCTCATCGGGCCCCAAGGCGTAGTGGTGGCGTCCAGCCGCAACATCGCCGGGCAGGGCCCGATGGTGGACCTCACGCCGCGCCCGGGCGTCGAGGCCACCCGGGTCGGCGTCGTGCTCCATGTGCGCCGTTTCACCCACGTGGACCTCGACCTCGACTCCCGGTTCGTGGTCGCCGCCGTCGGCGTCCACTCGGCCGGGTTGGTCGGGACCGTGCTCGTGGCCGATTCGCTCGGTGCCGCCGACCACGCCCTTGAGCTGATCACCTTGGTGCTGGGCATCGCCCTCCCGGCCCTCGCTTTCCTGGTGGGTTTCCTGGTCTGGGCCCTCACGGGGTGGTCCTTGCGCCCCGTCGAGGCCATCCGTTCCCAGGTTGCCGGGTTGTCGGCCATGGACCTGCACCGCCGCGTGCCCGAGCCCCCGGTAGAGGACGAGATCGGTCGTCTGGCGCGGACCATGAACGCCATGCTCGGACGCCTCGAGTTGTCCTCCGACCGCCAGCGCCAGCTGGTGGCCGACGTCTCTCACGAACTGCGCAACCCGCTGGCCTCGCTGCGGGCACAGCTCGAAGTAGCTCTCAAGCACCCCGGGGACAACACCGGCGCCCTGCTGCGAGGCTCCGTCGACGAGGTCGACCGCCTGAGCCAGCTGGTCGATGAGCTCTTGACCCTCGCCCGTCTCGACGAGGGCGTTCTATCGCTCCACCTGGGCCACGTGGACCTAGACGACCTCGCCCTCCTCCACGCCGACCGCCTACGGGCAAGGGGCAGGGTCGAGGTGTCTGTGGCCGGAGTGGGCGCGGCGAGGGTGCTGGGTGACGAGGCCCACCTGACGCGCGTCGTCGCCAACCTGGCCGACAATGCCGAACGTCAAGCGGTACGCCGAGTGGCGTTCGCCGTCAGCAGTCACGGCGACCGGGTCCGCTTGAGCGTTACCGACGATGGGCCGGGCATCCCGCCCCGCGACCGTGAGCGCGTCTTCGAGCGGTTTGTGCGGCTCGACTCGGCGCGTACCCACGAGGGCACGGGGGCAGGGCTGGGCCTCGCTATCGTCCGGGGGATCGTCCAGGCGCACGGCGGCACGGTGTGGGTCGAAGACGGCGCTCCCGGGGCCCGCTTCGTCGTCGACCTACCGCTGGTGGGTACCGACGAAGCCCCTACAGAACGCTCCGGCCCCCCTGTCGGCGCAACTACGGCCCGACGCGTACGCGCCCACTAGAAAAAAACCCGCCCTCACAGGGTGACGCGCACCAGGGCGTTGTACGGCCAGGCTCATTGACTGACCATCACGCAGCCATCAACTCGACTTCATAGCCTCTTCACAGACCCGCTTTACGGTGTCCTATATGAACCCACACCGCACCAAAGCCACCGTCATTGCCCTGATCGCCGCGGCAGGCATGTTCCCCGCGTTCGCCCCCTCGGTACAGGCACAACCTCTGGTCACCCCGGCCCTCTCCCAGTTCCAAAGGGCCCAGGTAGCCTTGGAAAATAGGATAACGGCCCGTCAGGTCCAGCTGGTCCTGCTCGGGACCGAAATTGCCGACGCCGCCAACGTCACCACCTCTGACCGCGCTGCCCTCGGCACCATAATCACCAACGAGCAGACCGCCCTGGTCACCGATTACACCAATGCGCAGGCGGCAACTACCGATGCCCAGCTCGCCGTCATCGAGCAGGCCATGATCAACGACGAAAGGGTCTACCTGGTGGTCACCGCCCAGACCAACCTGGTCATGGCGGCTGACAACGATAGCGTCGTCGAAACCGGTTATACCGGCCTGGCCGGCGAGATCAGCCCGCTGGTCAGCGAGCTCAACCGGTCCCGCGCCGCGGTCCTGCTGGCCAACATCAACGCCGAGGTGACGGCAGCCACGTCGTTGACCACCGGCGTTTCAGCCGGCGCCCTGGCCCTCACCCCGGCCGGCTATCCCGCCAACGAGACCCAGATAAAGACCTATACGGCACAGCTCGGTGAAGTCTCCCACGACCTCGGAGTGGCCAGGGTCGACGTCAAGGCCATCGAAGCCATCGCCCTGGGCGCGCACGGGGTCGTCCTGAAGCAGATCTAGCCGAACCCTAGGCAAAGCGGCCCAGGCCTTCCTTCCCACACCACCCGTCCCCCGGGTCAAAGTGCCCCAGCCCTTCCCTGGGCGGGGGCACTTGGCGTGCCCACGTACTTCTTCCCTGGTACCGCCGAGGCCGAGCAGGGCCTGCGTGTCGTGCCCGGCCCAATCCCTGCGCCCCGCCGCCCCGTACTAACTACCGGGGCCCGCCCGGGGCGTTACCCCGATGGTTGCTCAAGATCGGAGCCGGACATGTGGGTTAGAGGGATCATCGGGACCGTGCTGTGCGTGGTGGGCGCGGTCTGGGTGGCACAGGGCACCGGCGCGCTGCACGGGTCGGGGATGACCGGGCACGGCCAGTACACGGCCCTCGGTATCGTCGTCATCGTTCTCGGCCTGGTGATGATGATCTGGGCGGTCAGGGCCAGGAGGAGCCACAAGGGACAAGCCTGAGACGGTGGCATTCACCTCAACGAATAACTTGATTTAGGCGTGCCACATAAAAATGTAAAGGCAGTAACAAGTGGTGGCCTTAGGTCTTGGGGGCGCTTTACCTTAGTGGAATGGGACGTCCGGCCCTACTGACCCCTGCGGCGCTGCTCTTAGTGTCGTCAGCGTGCAGATAAGAACACGACAAAGCCATCCAGACGGGTCACCTAACCACCCTCGCCGGACCAGCCGGAGCGTCAGGGGTTACGCCCGCGCCATGAGCGGCGCGGCCTTCGCTCTCATGCTCGTAGCCACCGCGACCGCTACCGCACCGTCGGCCAGCGCCACCGCCGCCCAGGCAAACAGGCAGGCCGCCGGCAAGGCTGTGTCGTTCTCCGGCCACTATAAGGGCAATGCTGCTCTGCTCATAGACAACGGCGTCGTCACGATCTCGTCGGTCACGGGCAAAGGCACGGGCACCCTCGTCGGCGCCAGCACGATCAGCGGTAAGGGCACTTCGTCCTCCTCGGCACAGTGCGACCCCTTCACCGGTACCGGGACCATCGCGGGCGCCGCCGCCAAGCTCAGCCTGAAAGTGGTCGAGTCCAAGTCCAGCGGCTGCAGCAGTGGTGAGAGCGGCCCGGTAACGGTGACGTTCACGGGCCTCGCCCAGGTCACCGGGGGCACGGCCAAGGCCAGCGGTGCCAGCGGCAGCCTCAAGTTCAACGGCTCTCTCAAGCTCGGGGGCACAAGCGGCTCTCAGAACGGCTCCTACACGGTCGTCCTCACCGGGAAATTGACGCTCAAGGGCTAACCCACAACTCGGGGACCGGAACTTCGAGTGAAACGAATGAAAATGATCCGAACGAAAAGAGGAGATAGCAGTATGAACAAGCTCATGACAAGGATCGGCCTCGGGACAGCGGCTATGGGCCTGGCCGCGATGACCATCGCCTTCGGCAGCGCCGCAGCATTTGCGGCCCCGGTTACGGCGGCCGCCCCCACGACGACCACCACGCTCGGGCCGCCGGCTCAGGGCACGGGTGTGCACAAGGTGTTCCTGTACGTGGACACCATCACCGGAGGCGGCTCTCCGACGCCGGCTGCCGGCTGCGCCCAGACGAACCTGTTCCAGCCCGGCCAAGTTGTCGTGTTCCGCATGGACGGTGTCAATGCGGCCGCCGGTGGCATTGACCTCACGCCCGCCACCGTCCTCAACGCCTACGTAAAAGTGCCTGGACTGACCCGGATCCCCCTGGTTTACGGCACCCACGGCAAGGCGTCTTACTGGACCGCAGCCTGGACCGTAGGGAAGACCTACCCGATGGGGATCGTTGACTTCTGGGTCCACGTCACCACCACGGCGGTCCCGGCAACGACGACGTCACCGGCAGTCCCCCAAGAGGCCGGCACCTTCAGCCAGATCGGCCTGGCGCCCCCGTCACAGCTCACGATCGTCAAGGCCTAGGGGTTACCACACCTTTCCTCGGCAGGGTGGCTGCCCGCCGGTCTGTTGACCGGCAGGCAGCCACCCTGTTTAGTTCCGGGCGTCTATTTCCCCGGTGCGTTCTGCACAATCCCGCCACACCCATGACCCGACCCGGGCGGCTCTAGACAGCTTTTGCCCCTAACTCAGAAAGGGAAACCTTTATGACACTGCAATTGAGAAGCAAGAAACTTGGAGCCATCCTGGTAGCAGGGGTGACAGCGGTGCTGTTCTTCGGCTCCGCAGCCGTGAGCTCCGCCCAGGGCTCGACAACGACGCCAACGTCAACGTCAACGACGGTGCCAACTTCAACGACGGTGCCCAGCTCAGCCAACCCCTCGCCCGCCTCGCCCGCCAACCCGGCGACGACCGTCCTACAGTCCCCCGCCATCCCCGGCGTCTCCCCGTTGCCCGGCCCGGTGGTCGACCCCGCCCAGCCCAGCGAGAACATGGGGATCCTCGACGTGACCCCGGACCAGGGCGTGGCCGGCACCCCCATCACCATTTCGGGCTCCCAGCTGGCGCCCAACGCCAAGGTCGAGCTCACGTGGTCGACAGCCGACGCCACCTGGCAGGTACAGACCGAGCCCGACACCGTGAACTACCTGGGCCGGTCCGACACGCTGCTCACCGTCGCCCTGGCCACGACGAGTACCGACGCCAGCGGCTCGTTCAAGCTGTCCCTCAAGGCGCCAGTCGACTGGGGCGGGGTGCATGACATCTACGCCGTGGTCAACGGGACCGAGGTCGCCCACGGCGGTTTCATCACGCTGCGGACGGTTACCGTCAGCCCGACGAGCGGGCCGGTAGGCACGCCGATCACGATCACCTATAGCGGGCTTGGCCCCACCCTCTACACGGGCGGCGCCTCCTTGCTCTACGACAACCACTACGTGGGCGAGCTCATGGCCAACTGGACCCGGGGCACAGCCCAGGTGACGATCCGGGCGGCGGGGTCGGTGGGCAAACACGTCATCCAGATCGGTAACGCCATCAGCTACCTCTACCTGAACGTGCCCCAGTCGCCGATCCCCTACACCAACGGCGCCAAGGTCATCTTCACCGTGACCCAGGACAAACTGGCTCCTGGTCCCTCCATCGACTGGCCCGTCAACGTCGCCCCCACGGTCAGTGCCCGCACGACCTTGGGCGCCAGTGGCCTGGCTGTCACGAGCAACGTGGACGCCACCCTGGCATCGACGAGCGGACCGGTGGACACCAAGGTCGCGCTCAGCGCAACGGGTCTCTCGTCGTCCGCCCCCGTAAGCCTGGTCTGGTCGACGGTCGTGGGTAACCGCGTCGACTGCGCCAGCACGTGCTGGATATTCGCCTCTACACCCCTGGGCTCGGCGGCTCCCGCCGGCGGCTCGCTGCAAAGCACCATCACCGTCCCCGACGGACTGGGCGGCTGGCACGTTGTCCAGCTCATGCAAAGTGGCCAGCTGGTGGCGCAAGTGCCGTTTTACGTGAAGGAAAGCGTCGTCGGCCAGGGCGTGTCCTCGCTGTTCCTAAAGGAGGGCCAGTCCTTCACCATCCACTTGCAGGGCGTGGGCTGGACGCAGCTGGACAACACCGTCGGTGTCGATTACGACAACAGTTACATGGGTTACGGCTGCGGTTTCAACTCCAACGGGGACGTCGTCCTGCACCTCAACGCCACCGGAGGCCCGGGGGTCCACTTGATCGACATGTACCCGATGCTCTACTCGCTGTCGCCCTCCTTCGCCAACACCCCGTACGGGATGGTGCCGGTGCTCACCTATGCAAAGGACTATCCCGGCCTGGCCCTCGGTTACCAAATGCCGGCCATCCGCCTGGCCATAACAATCGTCAAGTAAGCACGGCAGTCAACTAAGCACGGCCGCCAAGCCGGCGCCGCCGTCAGCTAAACGCAATCCAACGTACCCGTCGGGAAGCCTCGCCTCCCGCCTTGCGCCAGGGGCGAGGCTTCGACGCGCATGACGCGGGCGATGCCGACAGGGAGCCACCAGTTCCAACGCCCCGCCAGCAACATCAGGCTCGGCATGAGCAGGCCCCGCACGACGGTGGCATCAAGCAGGACGCCCAGTGCCAACCCGGCCCCCAGCTCCTGCAGGCCGGCCACGCGCCCGCCCACGAGGCCGCAGAGGGCGCCGACCATTATTACCGCCGCCACGCTCACCACCCGCCCCGTGCGCGACAAGCCCTCGGCTACGGCACGGCCGTTGTCAACCCCCCTGTCCCAGGCTTCCCTCATGCGGGTGACGAAGAAAACCTCGTAGTCCATCGACAGTCCGAACAGCATGGCGAACAAGAAAATGGGGACCCAGCCTTCGACCTGCGACACGCGATAGAGGCCGAGAAAGTCGGCGCCTAGGCCGAACCGGAAAACCACGACCAGCAAACCATAAGACGCGCCAACCGAAAGCGCGTCGAGGAGCAATGCCATGAGCGGTAGCAGGAGGGACCGGAAAGCTCGGAGCAGCACCATGTACTCGAGGCCCGCCACGACGAGGACGACCCAGGGAAAGCTGCCATAAACGCGGCTCAGGAAATCGGCGCCTTGAGCCGGGGCGCCGCCCACATAGGCCCGCACGCCGGGCGGGAAATGGGCCGCCGGCAGCATTTGGGCGCGGACGAGGTGAACAAGTTGTTGGGACACTTCAGCCCCGAAGTCCGCCCGCTCGATCACCACCGTGCGGCGGTACCGGCCCGAAGAGTCGACGTAGGGCGGGCGCGTGCCGATGGCGACCACGAACACGTCCGGCTGGTCGAGGAGCTCATGAGCGAGCCGGAGCGTGGCGGCATTGACCGCGGGCGTGAGCGCGCCATGGGACACCCCCGAATCGAGCACCACCTCGATGGGAGTGATCACCCCGGGCCCAACCCGGTCGCGCAGCAGCGCCAGGCCACGATCGGCCTGGATGTCGGGCGGGACGGCCGTGACCGACGCCGGCGTGAGCTGGAGCCAGACCACGGGCACGGCCGCGGCAATCAGCACGGCCGTTGCTCCGATGCCTACGGCGACGGGCCGGCGCATGACCATGTGCGCCAGCCTTGACCACAGGCCGTGCTCGGCACCCTCTCCGTGACCGTGCCCGAGGGGGCCGAGCGCAGCCATGCCCCGACGGCCGAGGAGGCAGAGCAGGGCCGGCTGAAGCGAGAGGGCGGCCAGGACCGAGACGACGGGGACCAGAAACCCGGCCGCCCCGAGCGAGCGCAGGAACGGGACCGGGATTATGAAAAGCACGCACAGACCGATGGCGACGGCGGCACCTGACAGCACAACCGTGCGACCGGCGGTCGCCATGGTGGCGACAATGGCGTCCTCGACCGGGCGGCCCTCGTCGGCCAGTTCCTGACGGAACCGGTGGACGATCAGCAGCGAGTAGTCGATGGCCAGGCCGAGGCCGATGAGCTGGACCAGGTTGGGCACATAGAGCACCATCAAGAACTCGTGGGCTAGGCCATAGATGATGGCCAGCGCAGCCGAGGTGGTGCACAGGGCCACGACGAAAGGCACCAGCACGGCCAGGGAGAAACCCAGGGCCAGGGTCAGAAAGACCAGCGCCGCGGCCACGGCGATGAGCTCGCCGACGTGCAGGTCCCCGGCCAGTACCGGGGACAGGTCGTGCTGGACGGCGGGCGCGCCGGTCACGTAGGCGCCCGAGATCCCGGCCGCTCCCAAGGCCCGGCGAAGAGGACCGGTATAGGCGGCCGCCTGCTGCAGGTCGAGGCGCGAACCGATATTGCCGTAGAGGATCCCCGAGCCCCTCTGCAAGGCCGACGCCTGGCCGGTGGGCACCGCCCGGGCGGCCACGGCGAAACGTTGGTCCAGGGCGCGTACAACGCTCGGCGATGCGTCCGGCTCGGCGAAGACAACCGTGAAGGTCCCCTCTATGTTCTCGCCGAAACGTTGGGTGAGTATGGTGTTCGCCTCCTGGGAACCGGTACCCGGTACAGCCAGGGAGGTCGACAGGAGCCCAGGCAGGCGAGCCGTCGAGAACAGCCCGACGACGACTACAGCGGCCCAGCACAGCAGCACGGCGACGCGCCGGCGGGCTACGGCCCGGGTCCAGCGCTCGAGCATTGGTGCAGTGTAAACGTTGGCCGCCGCCGCGGGCACCGCCTGCGCTACCGGCCGCGATCACGACCTGGCCTGCTCCAACTCCTGCTCCACCGGGGCCGGGCCAGCCCCGTGCTCCGGCCTTCTGGCGAACAGGGCGCGGTCCAAGATGATGTACTGGGCTACCCACAGGGCGCCGTAGGTGGCCACGCTGGCCACCAGGTCGGCCACCGTACGCACGCCGCTAGGCCACCCCTGGTGGGCCGTCCACCCGGCAACGGCATGTACCGCCAAGCTGGAGGCGATCAGCTCGACCAGGGAGAGCACGCAGAACGGCACGACCTCCCGGGCCAGGGAGCGACGGTCGTTGCGGTGCCAGACCCACCGCCGGTTGAGCTCGAACGAAGGGATCGTCCCAAGCCCGGTCCCCACCAAATTGGCCCATCCGGCCGGCCAATGGCCCACCACGACGAGCAGGGCCAGGCAGGTCAAGCCGACCGTTGTCGAGATGGCGGAGACGGCGGCATAGCGGACGAGGCTGACCAACCGGGCCCGCCAGGCGTGACCGGCGACGCGACCAAGCAGACCGCGAGGGAGACGGGGTGTCATGCCCTCAGCCTCACCCCGCTCCCTCAAGGGAAGCTGAGTGCCCCCTGAGAACCCTCGGGGACATCGGCACCGATGTTCACCTGCTTATCAGGGTGTGCTCAGAACCCTTTGGGGACCGTCGGGGAGATTGGGGGCCATGGCTTCTCCACAGGTCGCCCCGGCCCAGGACGAGGCGGCGCCGGCCGCTCCGGCGATCGAGATCGTCGTGCCCGTCTACAACGAACAGGACCAGGTGGTGACCAACGTCAGCCGGCTGCGGGACTGGCTCGACCGCTGCTTCCCCTTCACGGCGGTGGTCACGGTCGTCGACAATGCCAGCACCGATCAGACGTGGGGACTGGCTCAGCGGCTGGCACAGAGCCGGGCCGGGGTCCACGCCGTACACCTGGACCGAAAGGGACGAGGGCTGGCCCTGCGCACAGCGTGGGCCTCAAGCCCGGCCCAGGTCGTGGCCTACATGGACGTCGACCTGGCCACCGGCCTAGATGCACTTCTCCCCCTCGTTGCCCCGCTGCTCTCCGGCCATAGCGACCTAGCCATCGGCACCCGGCTGGCACGAGGCGCGACGGTGGTGAGGGGCACCCAGCGCGAGGCGACGTCGCGCCTCTACAACCTCTTAGTCCACGTGACGATGCGTAGCGGCTTCAGTGACGCCCAGTGCGGTTTCAAGGCCCTCCGGGCTGATGTTGCCCGTGCCCTGCTCCCCTTGGTCGAAGACGATGGCTGGTTCTTCGACACCGAGCTGCTCGTACTGGCCGAGCGCAACGGGCTACGCATCCACGAGGTACCCGTCGACTGGGTGGACGATCCCCGGTCCAGTGTGCATGTGGTCCGCACGGCCGTATCAGACATGGCCGGGCTGCTGAGGATGCTCGTCGGCTTGGCCGCCGGCAGGGGCCGGGCCGAGGTGGCCAACCGGGGCGTGGACCTTCGCAGCTACACCCGACTGGGTGTTTTTTCGACGGTGGCCTGGCTGATTATCTTCCTGTCCCTGCGAGCCCCCCTGGGCCCTTACGCGGCGAACGCTGCCTCGTTGCTCGTCTGCACCCTCGGGTCGGTGGCGTTCCAGTGGCGAGCCGCCGCTCATAACCGCGACCTGGCCACGACGGCCAATGTCGGAGCTATAGGGCTGGCGGTGAGCCTGGCTTTCACGAGCCTCGGGCTAGCCCTGGTCACGGCGGCGGGTTACCGCTCCGAACTGGCCGAAGTCGTGGGCCTGCTCATCGCCACCGCGTTCGCCGCCCTGGCCCGGCTGCTCGCTGCCCAAGCCTGGCTCCTTCATCGCCAGGGAACCGCAAGAGGTCCGAGGTAACCGTGACAAGCACGCTCCCGACGGGCACCGTCCCGACAGGCACCGTCCCGGCCGGGACAGCTGCCGACCGTATGCTCTCCCCCACACAGCCAGCCCTTGCCCCCCCGGGCCCGGACCTGGACGTGGGCCGGCCCGCTCGGCCCCGCTGGGGACCGTCGGCCCAGGTGGGGGTAGCGGCTCTCGCCGCCGTCCTGTACCTGTACAACCTCTCGGTCAACGGTCTGGGCAACCCGTACTACGCGGCCGCCGTGAAGAGCGGCAGCGTCAGCTGGAAGGCCTTCTTCTTCGGCTCGCTCGACCCGGGGTCGTTCATCACCGTGGACAAGCCGCCGGCAGCGTTCTGGGTGCAAGCGATAAGCGTTCGGCTCTTCGGCTACTCGTCCTGGAGCCTCCTCGTGCCCGAGGCCTTGGCCGGAGTGGCGGCAGTCGCCGTCACCTACCACCTGGCCCGCCGTGCACTTGTAGCCCTAGCGACCAGATCGGGCGGCACCTGGCGCGCCGACGACGGCTACCCCGCCCCGGGCGCTTTGACCTCCGGCCACGCCGAAGTTGCCGGCATCCTCGCCGGTCTAGCCCTGGCCGTGACGCCGGTGGCGGCGGTGATGTTCCGCTTCAATGACCCAGACGCCCTGCTCACCCTGCTGCTCGTCCTATCCGCCTGGGCCGGCTGGGCCGCGATCGAACGAGGCTCGACCCGCCATCTGGTGCTCGCCGCCGTGCTCGTCGGGGTGGCCTTCGACGCCAAGATGCTCGAGGCCGCCATCGTCGTGCCCGGCCTCGCCCTGGCCTGGGTCATCGCCGCCCCGCTGAGCTGGCGGCGTCGGCTCTTCGGCTGGCTGTGGTCAGGACTGGCCCTGTTGATCTCGGCTGGGTGGTGGGTAGCAGTCGTCGAGCTATGGCCCACTGCTGACCGGCCGTACATCGCGTCCACCACCAACAACAGCCTCCTCAGCCTGATTTTTGGTTACAACGGTCTCGCCCGCCTTTTCGGCCACGGCCATAGCTTCGCCGGGCCCACCGCTCGCCCCGCCGGCGGCGGCCTGGCCGGGAGTAGTGCCCTTGCCGGCGGCGGTGGCTTTGCCGGCCGTGACTTCACCGGCCGTGACTTCGCCGGCCACAGCTTCGGCGGGGGCGGCGGTTTCGGGGGCTTGGGTGGGGGGGCCGGCTGGTCCCGGATGTTCTCCACCACGCTCGGGAGCCAGATCTCCTGGCTGCTCCCGCTGGCGGCCGTGGCCCTGGTATTCGGGCTGGTCTCGGCGGGCCGGAAGCCGCTCAGCGACAGGCGTCGAGCCGCCTACATTCTTTTCGGCGGCTGGGCGGTGGCGGCGTTCGGCGTGTTCAGCTTCGCCAGCGGGACCTTCCACTCCTACTATACGGTGGCGATGGCACCCCCGATGGCGTTCCTGGCCGCTTTCGGCGCCGTCGACCTATGGGCGTTCGGGCGGCGGCACCGTTCGATGGCCTGGCTGCTGCCTGTGGCGGTGACCGGGAACGGCCTGTGGGCGGCATTCCTGCTTCATCGCGACCCCACTTACCACCCATGGCTGGCCGTCGCCGTCGCCGTCGCAAGCGTTGCCGCCGGCATCGGGCTCCTGGCTTCCTCGCTATTGACCGCGCCGTCGCGCCGGTCCCCCGGTGACGAGCCCAGCCGGGTCGCCGGCCGTTCGCTCCGCTTCGCCGTGCCGACAGTCGCGGTGGTGGCGCTCCTGGCCGGGCCTTTCGCCTGGACGGCCAGCTCGCTCACGCACGCCGGCAACGGCACCAACCCGACCCCCGGTCCCGCCTCCGCCGGGACGGCGGGCTT
>Ga0182027_10006608_pt1 | contig 17300 bp, 11 predicted proteins | sample 712E1DmetaG_FD_121300 | JGI IMG/M metagenome (GOLD analysis project Ga0182027, IMG submission 121300) | Permafrost microbial communities from Stordalen Mire, Sweden - 712E1D metaG (Illumina Assembly) | ecosystem: Environmental > Terrestrial > Soil > Wetlands > Permafrost | place: Sweden... | reverse complement strand
CCGTGGGCTCCGCCTCGACCAAGAGAACCACCGCCATCTTCGCCACCTCGCCGGTCTTCCCACTCCCGAGCCCGACCAGATGCCTGAAGGTGCCACCCCCGAGCTCACCCGGTTGCTCGCCGCGTTGGTGCCTGCACCGGCCTGCCTCCTCGGCCAGAGGTTCGACTTTGTGGCATGGAATGAGACCTTCGCGGCGCTGTGGGACCCAGGTGGCCTTCCCGAGGGTCGCCGCAACCTCATGTGGCTGACCTTCGCTGACCCCATTCATCGACGGAGGTGGGTCGACTGGGACGACCGAAGTCGCATCCTGCTCGCGCAGTTCCGAGCCGCCGCGGGGCGGCACGCCGGAGACGCCCTCTTCAACGAACTCATCGACGCGCTCCGTGCAGCCAGTCCAGAATTCCGAGCGTTGTGGCCTCACTACTTGGTGAAACAATCCATCACTGGCCCCATCTCCATCCGCCACCCGACCGCAGGCATCATCAAGCTCGACGTCATCGAGCTAGGTGTCAGCGCGCATCCGTCACTCACCCTGGTCGTCCAGATTCCCGTAAGACCTGTCGATCGAAAAAAACTCGCCACCTTTCTCTGAACCATCGAGGTTCAGTAGAGCTGTCGTTTCGATCCAAAGGACGTCACACGTCGGTGATCGTCGGTTCCGTACCAATCGCCCGGACCCTCGCGGCAAGATCATCGGCCACGTCCGCCTTGATCCTCATCTTGACCATGACCTCTGCAAACGAGGAGTCACCGTTGTCAACGCTGACTCCCAATGCCGTCAGCAGCGAGTAGAGGGCATCCCGTCTTTCGTCGTCGAACAAGCTGGTTCGCAGCGAGAACGCGAACTGCTTCTCGTTCGTCGTGGGGCCCGTTGAGGTAGCTGTGCTTCCGCCGCCAGGCAGTTCCACTACGGATGATCCGCGAGTGGTAGCGGCAAAAGCTCTCGCTGTCTTCTGTAGGACTTCTCCGGCCTCTAGATCGATTTCCGGGCACGGTTGGCCAGGGTGTTCCGAGCCACCACAGTCTGGACAAACTCCAGGTGGAACGGGCTTGGCGAGCCTCAGACCTGACTGACCCACGCCGATCTCCCCGGGGCTACCAACCGGTCGCTCCGTGCCATCGGCACCCAGAAGGCGTAGCACCCCTTCCTCGATCGCTTCGAATATGGCCCGCTGCAAGTCGGCGTCACCCCTAGGTAGCAGCGGCATTCGAGGAGAGCTCCAGAACAGGTCACGGACCTCATCGAGGGGGCGACCATAGTCGTCGTCTCGCAAGTTGTGTACGAGTGCGCGGCCACTTAGCTTGCCTTCGTCAAAGGCCTTCTCCGCCTCCACCAGCTTCTTCCAGACGATGGTGCCGTCGAGGGCGGTCTGGTTCTCCTCTTCGAGTGTGATGGTGCGATCCACGCGAGGTTCGCCGGCCGCTTCGTCGCCAAGGTCGAGATAGACGACGTGCTGGTAGCCGCGCCTTACCGCCGTCTCCAGGTTCTTACGGGCCTTCGCCTTCTCGTCCCGTGCCTTCTCCCGCAGCTCCTCGTCCGACTTCACCTGGTCCAGCTCGGATACTCGGTCCCACGCCAAGTACGCGAGAGCTTGCCCCCGTGCGAGCCCGCGCTTCTGGGTGTTGACGACAGCAAATACCGCCGAGGAAGCCCACTGCACCGGCAACTTGTCCGGGCCGATTCCCATTGCCGCCCGGATGGCATCTCGAGTGTCCCTGTCGATGCCGTTCAGGAGCGAAAACTGGCGAGAATCTAAGAGGACCAGGCGAGTGGTGCGGGCATTGTCAATCCCCGACGTAGCCAGGACCTCCTGAGGGGTCCGGGCCAGATCCGCCTCGACAGGAACCTTGGCCTTGAACGGCCCGGTGGTCAGCAGGCGTTCGGCCGTGCTGGACACCTCAGCATCACGCTCCTCGTCGGAGATCGTGCCCCGAGACGCCCTAAAGAGCATGTTGAGGGTTTGTCTCGTCGACATAAAGAGGCGGGGAAGCTGCCCTCCCTTGCCGCCGATCTCTTCAAGCGAGGCGAGACCGCCACCGTCGACCTCCTTGAGTTCGGCGAGCACCGCATCCGCATCCGCTAGACCGAACCCCTTCTCCGGAACGAACATGGCCGCCTTCAATTCGGGCTCGGTGGCACCTTGCTTTCCACCGCTGCGGGAACCGACGACACTGCACAAGAAGAGGCAGGTTGCACCCCGCTCTGCCGGGCGGGGATTCAAGTCCGCATACAGAACACCCGCACGTGCGGTGTCCAGAATACGGGCGGAGCCGGACTTGTCGTCCGTTCCCACAATGTCTGCAGATGCGAGACTCCGATAGTTGGCCTGAGTGCGCGTATCGCTGATCAGTCCGGACCCAATGATGGCTTCCCTGACCGCTGTCTCGGACAAAGGCAGATCTCCAGGACCAATCAGAAGTGGGGTCCATTCGCCGGCTGCGGCACGCTTAGCGAGCGTGAACACGGTGGCGCCAAAGATGCGAATCGTCGACCGCACCCTCTGGTAGCCGGCTAACTTGGCCCATTCCTGCTCAGCAAGGTGGATGAGCTGGGGGTGGAAGGGATAGCAACGGGCCACCTCACTCTTCCAGTCCCGAACCCACGGAGGAGCACCCAGCAAGTCGAAGACCTTTGTCTTCCACGGGTCAGCCATGGAGCTTTTGAAGAGGTCTGCTGTGGCAACAAGCAGCTCCGTCGGAGGAGCAAGACCGAAGAGACGGCGACGCAAGATGGCCGAGAAGTCGGTGTTGTCGTTGATGGTGGCTGGCCGACCGTTGCGAACTAGTAGGGAATCCAGTTCTGACCGACGGGTTTGACCAGCCTCGTCAAGAGACATGGTGTCCTTATCAGAGGCGATCATCACGACGACCATCGCCACGTGAGGAACGTCGTTGACAGAGTCCAGCAGCGACCTGAGGAACGCCATGTCCTGAACGGCAAGGTCGTGATGCTGACTGTCGGACAACTGCCGGATGTAGTCCATGATCTCGTCGACCAGGATCAAGATGGGGCGATCCACGGCCTTCAGTGCCTCAATTATCTTGGACTTGTCGGCGTGGTACGGCTGGTAGCGGTCGTAGAGCGTGCGGTCCGCCGAGAACAGGCGCCACAGGAAGCGCTCGTAGAGGCTGATTGCCGGGCCGTCGTGGTCATAGACGCTCTGGCCGGCCGTCATGTTGTCGCAGGCCAGTATGACAACTTGTGGTTTGCCGAGATCATTTGTCAGCGAGTGGCCGATCATCTTCCCCGCTTCAGCGAGTGCCATCGAGCCCACGTCAGTGATAGAGAAGGCTTCCGGATGCGCTGCAAGGTGAAATAGCCCGATCAAGCCGTGCGACTTACCACCACCCAGCGCTTGGTCGAGCCGCAAGAGCGCGGGAGCTGCGGTGTATTGGTCGCCGCCACCAATTCTGACAGCGACTTTCGCGATGAGTTCGATGAACTGCGGAGACGGATAGGTGATGTCCCCGTAGTAAGTGGCATCGGCGTAGAGAGGTCTGCCCTTGCCTGTTCCGTACGCGGCTTGGAAGAGCGACATCTGAACGTCGTCAATCGACCCGGCCGAGTCCAGCACTTCTCGCCGAAGGCGAAGTGCCTGCCACCAGGGGGTCACCCTCTGACTCGCTGTCGAACTCATTCCACTATTCCCTCCGAATTCGGCTCAAGCACATCGAACAGTGACCGCTGGTTACTACGAGCTTCGGTCTCCCGGGAAATGGTGGCCGCCTGCCGAACGGCCGAACCGACACCTTTCTTGCTCCTGACCAAGCCGGTGAGCGCCGTCGCATCTGGGTCCGCCTCGGGGAGTCTTGATGACAAAAAGGAGATCGCGGCCCACAGATACGGATCGGTCGGATCCCTCTGTGAGGCAGCGAGCACCTCGCCCACTGCATCGAGTCCCTCGGGCCACACCTTGGCCATCGCGAGAGCAACGTCAATAACTTCGGACCGGTCTGAGATCACGAGGTCGTGCTCACCTGCCAGCGAGAAGCGAATCCCTTTCGCAACATCAACCAGGATCCCCTTCAATCGGTCCATTCCCAGGTCGGATGCAAGAGCCTGCCAACGCGCTTCTGACTTTGGGGCAATGCTTCGGCCGTAAAGCCGAACCCACGACAGACCAAACCTCGTGCGCTGGTCGAACGTCTCGAGGGGCAGATGGTCGATCTCGATAGCGGCAGCCTCTTCGACTGCCCGGCGGGCCACCAGCAGGTACCGTTCTGCCTCGACCGCCTCACCGAGATTGTTCAGAATCTGGCTGTAGCGTCCCACCACCTCCATAGCTGGTCCAGCCGACGCCATCAACTGGTCCGTGGGAGCCAGGCCACCTTGTTCCCACATCTGAACCCGTGTCTTGACCTCCCGAATTACCTCGGCCTCAACCGAACTAGCTCTGCCCGCTACCCGGCCGGTTGGCGCAGGGCTACAGGCCATCGTGAGCGTTGTGACAATGTTCGACCCTCCCCCGGGCTTTGCCTTCTCGGTCCGAGCAGGCCATGAACCAGTTAGGACGAGACCTGCTTCGGTGATTGCTCCAAGCAGCCGATGCCAGACGTCAGGGTCTCCGTGGCCGAACACGATCGTGACGATGCCATCCGGTTTCACAACCCTTCTCGCTTCGGCAAAGGCTCGTGCGATCAACCGGTCATAGTGAGTGGGGGTCCTCGGGTCCCCTTCTGGCTGCCCCTTCTTGACAATGATCTCGTCGGTTTTCTCCTGCACGTCATACGGGTTGGCAGTGAAGGAAAACTCAGGATTCGCTGACGCCAGTGCTCTCTTCATCCACACGTAATAGAGGTCCGATGCGTCCGTGTAGTCAATCATCGCGTCGTAGGGGGGATCCGTCACCACAGCATCCATGCTCTCATCGGCAAACGGTAGTGAGCACGCTGAGCCGTTCTGGATCACGGCTGGGAGACCCGGAGACCTGGCGCACTGCGTTTCGAGGACTGAGATCGTGTCCTTTGCCAGAGAATCCCATGTACCGGGCCCGGAAGCCAAGCCCGTTTCAAGGTAGTCATACTGGAAGGACCAACTGGACTCGGTGTTGCCAAACACATCACTCACGTTCACGCCCCCAGCGGGAGTGCGTAAACGAGCGCCGCGCGTCGAAAACTTGAGCCGTCGTGCCAGAACAGATGTTGCGTACTCAGCTAGCGCGGCTACATATTCTGCGGAAACACCGATTTGCCCGTAGCTCTGCGAAAGTTGGTCAATTGCGCGAGCCAGATGATAAAAGGCGAGGTTCTGTCGAGGATTGCAGAGGTCAGCAAAGGTCTTCGCTCCGTAGACGGTGGATTGGATTGTCCACGTGTTGCCCGGAGGAATCTGTTCAAGAGGGATAGCAGGGAGGCCGTTCCGGAAAGGCTCAGCCGAGGTGAGAGCGTGACGGGCGAGTTTTAATGCTTTCTTCTCCTCGGGGGTTGGATGCCGGAACCGCCGCTGAACTTCCTCGTCGTTGTCGGCGACGGCCAGGAGTACATCCTCTCCAAGTCCGTCGGCTGCAAGACGCGTGTGCACGTCCTTTGGATGGACATGACCGCAGTGCAGGCAGACGGCCACCTTCCCTGCGGCGTCGTACTTACTCTTTCCCTGAGCGACGACCCGAGTTGGTTGTGATGGAGAAACACCGTCAATGACCTCACAGATCCAAACACCGGCCTCTGAAGACAGAAGGAGACTCTGGCCGGCATCGTCACGAGCTGGATTTGGCCGGCGAAGGGTCAGGGAGCCGATAAGCGGGAAACGGCTTCCGCACTCCTGACACGGAAGCGTCATAGACCACAGGTACCCCCACGGTCGCTTGCCCGCGACCTCTGGGTAGAACGGCTCCAGCTCCCGATAAGCGCGCGCCTTAACTTCACTGAGGAAGTGTTCAACGTCCTGGGGTAGGCGAGGGAGGAGCAGGCTCCTTCCATAACCCAGCTCAGGTTCCTTCGAGAAGTCCCTCAACGGGTAGTCAACAAGAAGTCGGCCCGCCACCGCTGCGACAGGCGAATAGTCCACGCCGAATGTCCGTATTGCCAGGTGAGCGGCTTCGAGGGGGATCATCGCTCGGCCAGAAAAGGGGTCCAAGAGGCGCTGCCTCTCCGGGAACTGACGTGCCAGCTCTACGACTAGCCCGCCGTTTTCTGCGTCGCGTCCCTTCATAGCGTTGCGAACCAGGTCTTGAAGGCGCGCCTGCTCTATTGCATCGTCCGGCCACGGGAGAAGACTCGTCAGGACGGCCGCCTTGGCCTGTGCCAGTGGTCGCTTGGCGAACCAAGGAAACAGCATGACTTCGCTGTTACCGCTACCCCATCCCCGAGCCGAGTTATCACTCACCTCTTGGCAGGGGAACCATCGCTCAATCATCCGAGTCATGGTGTCCCTGTCGCGTCTCTTGCTGACTTCAATGCTGAACCAGACACAGCGAAGATAGCGTCCTGTTTGAGAAGCCCCTCGAAGGTGGCAACAGGGTCTATGTAGACGCCGTAGATCGAGCCTCCGCCCTCCGAGCACCGGTCGACCACATAGAGCCAGTAGTCGTCTCGCTGCTGAGCGGCAATCAGGACCTCGTTGCCGGTTAACCGAACCCCTTGACTGGACGCGGAGCCCCATACTCCCTTGACCTCCACGCACCGCTGTTCCCGCCCACGGGTGGCATAGAGGTCGTAACCGAGTTCCTCCGTATGAACGTCGGAGACTCGAAAGCCCTCTGCCGTGAGGACGTCGTGGACCTTCTTCATTGAGATGGTCTCACTGTCCTTCTCCGTCGGGTTCGGAGGGACACCTGTCGCCTTGACGGACACGGCACTGGCCAGCCTTACGTCCGTGATGGTGACGTTGGCCATCCGACCGAGTTCGTCGATACGGAGGGCCACCATCCTGGTCAACTCGCTCCGCACCCGGACACGCTCGTCACGCTCGACGATGTCACCACTAATTCTGTTGGGGAGGTCTCGAAGCTCCTTCCCCGCATTGACCAGCCAGGCCCGCATGGTGTCCTGACGGGTTTGCTGCTCGGCTGCGGCCAACTGCTCGGCACGAACCTCGGCGTCCAGCTTGTGGGCGGGGTGGATCGGGCCAGAGACGCCTCGGGCGGGTACCAGGTTCGCCAGTGACTCCCACGACACTCCTCGGGCTCCAGAATGGTCCACTCTGACCAGGGTTGCCCACGGTGCGGTGTGCTTACCGTCCGCCTCCGTCAGGTTTCCGTCGAAGGCGAACAAAGAGTAGTCCGTGATGGCGGTGGGATCGGTCACAGCACCCCCGCGATACAGGTCCGGACCAAGAGCCTTCTGCACGAATGCGACGAGGTCCCTAAATGCTGGCTCCCCGGGTCCCAGGGGGATGACATTGGTGAGGGTTGCCCCTGTGGTCTGCGCCTCCGTGAGTGCCTTTCCGCTCGAGGCGATAAGGGCTTCTTTGCCTCTGCCGAGCGTCTTCGGCAGGGCGCCGTGCGGATTGATGAGACGGAAGATTCCCTCCCCGGCAGCCGTCTTGTTCACCAACAGAACATGCGCGTCGGAGATCCGTTGGAGGTACGCCTCGACAATGGCGGGGTTGATCCGCTTGAGTGTGTCGGAGTTCAGACGTTGGATTGCGGCCGCGACATCAACGGTCGACGCCAGGGCCGCCTCTTCTCGGCGAGCCTGCTGCGCCCGAACCTTGAGCTTGGCAACTGTAACGGCCTCCACCGCAGAAAGAGCCGCCGACTTCTTGGCCTCGTCGTCCCCGTACGTGTCGGCGAGAAGCCCCTTCAGTCGCTCCTCCTCCAATCCGGCGAGTTCGGCCACAAACGACAGTGAGTCGAACATCTGCCCCGATAGTTCATTGGCAGCTCTGACGAAGTTGTCCAGAAGGACGTTGAGCACCTCACCCTCGCGAGTGCCCTGGGAGATGAGGTTGTAAAGCTCGACGTCACGTGTCTGGCCCACTCGGTGGATGCGCCCCATGCGCTGCTCCAAGCGGACAAGGCTCCACGGAATGTCGTAGTTGACCAGTACGCGTGCAGCTTGCAGGTCGATGCCTTCGTTCCCAGCGTCTGTCGAGACGATGATCTGGAATGCTCCCGCCATGAACTCGGCTCTAACCTGATCCCTCGCTGCGGGGTGGTCGCTGCCGGAGTATCGGCGCGCAGTGAAGCCGTCTTCCTCCAACCGCCGAACAATCCAGTTGGCGGAGTCGGTGTACTCGGTGAATATCACCGCCTGCTCGCCATTCCCCGGACGGACTCCGTTCGCAGCAAAGCACTGCTTGATGAGGGGCTCCCATTTCGAGACCGGCATTGAGCCACTGGCGAGCAACGGGTCAAGCTGGGCCAAAAGGGCATCGATCGCCTTCTTCTCCGCTCGTGCCGATTTCGACCCCTCGGTGATGACCCGGGCCTCGTCCTGAGCGCCCTGGTCCTCGTCGTCGGGGTCAACACGGTGGGCGGCCTCGACCGGGGACTCTGTGCCCATGAGGACACGACGTCGCTTGAGCGTTTCCGCCAGTGCGTAGAGGGTGGAGGCTGCACGCTTGCCGTAAACCATCTTGGCGAGGGGCACCGCCGAAACCGGAAAGTACTCGTCAACCAGCTCGATCGCATCTCGGTAGTACGGGTACTCAATGGAATTTAGCGGTATGGGCACATTGTGGGCCGTGCGGCCCTTGAAGAGTCTCGTGGTCCCGTCGTAGTCCACTAGGTCCTCCTTCATGCGCCGAAGGAAATAGACGGGGCCAGGCTTGATCTGTTGGAATTTGGCCCTGGCGTCGGAGCCGGGGTCCGGGAATACGTCGGGATCCACCAGGTGCAGGAGGTGGCGGAACAGGTACTCGGATCCACGGTGCGGGGTCGCCGTCATCAGGAGCACCCGAGGAGTGTTTAGAGCGAGGAGCCGCCCAACTCGATGGAACGACTCCGCTGTCGGTGTCAGTCTGTGAGCTTCATCGAACACCACGACGTCCCATCCAGCCCGGTCCGTCCGAATTGCCGCCTGCAGGTTGGGGTTCACCGCTGCCAGTTCCAATGAGACGATCCAAATGTCATGTGGGTCAGAGAGGCCGTGCTGTTGGATCGTGTCGTTGGTGATGCGACGTAGCTCGCCGCCGAAGAAGCGCGAGAAATCCTCCTGCCACTTGGTCACCAGACCAGCGGGGCATACGACGAGCGCACGAGTAACCAAGCCGAGCTTCTGCATCTCTCGGAGATACAACCCGGCCATGATGGTCTTGCCGGTGCCGGGCTCGTCGGCAAGAAGGAACCGGAGCCGAGGCTGAGTGAGCATCGCTCCGTAAACAGCATTGGATTGGTGAGCATAGGGTCGGAGAGGAACCGAGGCCAGAAGTGTGGCGTTGGCGTTGGCTCCCGCGGCAGCCATCCATTGCGTCCAGAGACCTGCTAGGACCCGGGAGGAATCGGCACCACCGTCGTTGACCAACACTGTGACTTGTTCAGCTTCCGACTCTGAGAGGTTGACCCTGAAAATCGCGCCGCTGTCGTCTTTGACGTAGAGCTTCCACTCTCCGTCGATCGGATTTGCGTCGTCGATCATTACCCAATCGGGCAACTCCTTCCCCGGAATGTGAACTCGCTGTCCAGTCTCAAACTGCACGGCAACCCTCCCACCGGTTGGGTTCCGCTTCGCTCGGCTTGCGGCACTTTTCAGTCGGACTCAACCGCAGGAGCGGCGGCATCACGATGACGCACTCGGACTGTCTGCAGTCGTCCCGAAGTGGGTGCGCGACCGAGCTGATGGACGCTGCGTAGGTCATGATGGTCGTGTCGGCTGCCGTCACGGGTCTCCCTCGTAGCTTGATTCTTCCATTCTGCCCGTGACTACCGCCTAACGCTCGCTATCGTGAACTGTCGCCAGTGCTTTCCCCTCCAAGGACTCCCTTCCCAGAGGACAACCCCGCTCATCGGCGTGGCTCATGCCCTCACGAGGGGGGCGTAGATCATGCCGCGCAAGGTGGCGACGGCCCCTTAGCTCGCGACGCCGCCTTGCGGTGGCGATCCGAGCAGCGGCGTTGCTGTCTTGTCAGGACCCGCTCGTAATTCGGCAACTTACAAATCCGCGATGTCTGGGTCGCCTCCCATTCGCTGGGAGCGTCGGCGATTAGGACAGCGTTCTCGGGCGAGGGATGTCCTCCCTTTGCCAAGCATCGGGCCGTGTGTCTCCGCACGCCTACTGCGACAATCTCCGGTACAACGCGGTGACGTTCGCGACTTGTGTGCAATCGAGTGCGTCGAAGCGCCCAGATCTAGCGACAGTCAGCCGATCTGCTTCTCTCTAATTCGCGCACCGGCCTGTGGGAAGCGGTCCTTGAAGCTGTCACGCTGACTTCTGCGCCTCCTGCAGGACGAGTACAGCCTCGGAGCCAACAAGGCCGGCCCGGCCGCCGACACAGCAGTACGGCAGACTCTCCATAAGACGGCACCGCCAGACGGGGCTCGAAGCGGACGGCCGGAAACCTCTGGTTCTCTCGCCGGGTGCTTTAAACGAGGATGGCGATATTTGCCGGAACTTCTCGCACACGAGAACTTCAATGCCAACGACTGGATCCGCAACGATCTTCCAGGCCTCCTGTGGCCCCTGGTCGAGATCGATCCGTGACCGAGCCAACGACTACTCGGTTGCGGCCATAAGCGCAAAGGGCCGCTGGGCCACGGTGCTACACCCGGTCAGGTGGCACCCAATGCGCTTCGGGGGCAGTGAAGATGGGCACCAACGGCATCAGGGTGGTCGTGACCTCGCTCACGTCGCGACCAATCTCGTTGATGACCTCCATGCACTGTCGTCCCCGGCAAAGAGAGTGATCGATGCACACCGAAACCGCCACGTTGGCATGAGCGTGGGCTTCAGCTTCGTGAGAGACGGTGAAGCGCAGAACCGGCGTCTCGTCCTCCACCAAACCGCTGTAAAGGACTTCCAGTGTTTTCAGAGACCCGTTCGTCACGTCGACACTGTGCTGCTTGTCTAGAGTGCCGAGCTTCGTGGGGTGAATGATCCGGTGCCTGTAAGAAGCGGCAAGTTGGTGGAGCAACCAGAGGCCTGGCCGCTGTCCGTCGTACGGCTGTAGTGCCTCGATGGCCCGCCGGTGTTCGCCAGAGAGTTGCTTGATCCGATTATTCCGCCGGAACTGAACCTTGTCGATGAATATGGGAAACTCGACCGCCTCGGGCCGGAGCTGTGGATTCCCAGATTGGTCAATCACGGCAAGTGCGTAAGTCAGGTAGTTGAGCGCCGCTCGGACGTTGTCGAGGTAGGACCCGATCAGCCGAGCACATCGGTCGAAGATCTCAGCCTCGGCCGCTTGGTCGATTATGCGGCAAAGAGTGGCCGTCCCCTCGTCGCCGTCGAGATCAATCCGCACGAGATACGGTTCCGAGGCCACGAAACTACGCACCTCAGCTTGAAGACTGCTTCCGTCTCCATCCGCCCAGGTCATGCGCTTGGTGAAGTCAGCCAGGAGGTCAATCATCTTGGCGGCTGCAGTACGCTCACGTCAGGAAGGGGCGCAGCCTGGCTGCGATGGCCTCAGTCTCGAAAAGCGAGTCCTCCTCAACGTAGCCCCACTCCGTGCCGCCTTCGGGCAATGTTCCAGCAACATGAAAATGGACGTGTGGAATGGCCTGGTGCGCCGATCGCCCGTTGTTCTGCCACACTGCCAGGCCCTCAGACTTGTAGGCGAGCGTAATGGCCCGCCCTGCAGCAATGACCGACGACATGATCGCCGAACCTTCACTGGGTTCCAGTTCCAACAACGTCTCTCGGTGCGCGACAGGAATCACCAAGAGATGCCCAATGCCTCGCTGCTCGCGAGTGACGAGCACTGCCACAAGACCGTCCCGACTCAGGACCGTGAAGGGCCGGCGCCCTGCCAGGTAGTCACAGAACGCGCAGCGATCGGTCGCTGGAACATCGATCGAGTTACTCATCATCCATCATCCCCTCAATGACCTTAGGAACGCCTGCAACTCAAGCATGTCGAGATTCTGGACGTCTTCCGGCCGCACGACAACGTTCAATCGGCCGGTGACCTTTGTCTTTCGCGAGGCAAGCATGTAGGACAGCGTTATGAGTCGGATCGAGTCCTGAGCCGGCAGTTGCTGCGAGATGCGGGCCTGGCCTCCGCCTATCACGGGGATCGAGACCGTGTCTCCATTTGACACCGACCTAACCTCGTCCCAGAGGCAGTTCAGACTCTTCCATATCCCGTCGACTGTTGCCTGGGCCTCGTGTCGATCGCTCATCTCCGTGTATGCGAGGCAAAAATAGAACTTGCGCTGCTGCCGTATCGACGCGACTGTCCCGATCTCGTAGGCGCATTGCTTACCTGTCCGCTGACCTGGCGGGAACGTCCGTCTCGGCGCGTAACGAGTCAGAGCACTTGTCAGATCCCGGTCGAGGGCATCTCGGTCGTCGTCATACACCCGGGTGAGGAACTGGCTCTGAACACTCGTCTGACTGATGATGTCAGGTACCTCCGTGTCGAAGGCGTCCGACATGCCGATCACGATATTGCAGTCTTGAGCCAAAAGATCGCCCTCTACAATGTGGATCTCCGTATTAGGTGAGCGGTAGCTTTGAGAGACCTCTCTAGGCCACGCTTGTTGGACAGCGAAAGCTATTGAGATAACTGCAATCCCAGCGATCACTTCTGCTCGGTCACCCGCCAGAGCATTGGGCAAGACGGTGAAGAGGAGACCGAGAACAACGGAGAAGAAGCCGATCGCCGTGAACAGTTTCGTTAACAGCTTGGCGTAGAACCGCGCTTGCCTTATATCCCGCGTTATGGAAGTCAGTTAACCCAGCCCCAGCTTCTTGTATATCTCCGGCTTGTACTGGTACGGACCCTTGTTTGTCGACGCGGCCCACCCCGGTACCCAATCATCCAGAGCGTACTGGATGATTCTTGGCTGAAAAGAAACGGACAAGGTGTGGTAGTTCGCGTCTGCGAACCGCTGAGGAAGGTAATCCGTCCGAGCTGTCCGATCTCCGTCGAGATTGGCGAGGACGACTGGCAGCTTCAACGCAACGAGTGTTTCGATCTCGTAATAGATGAAGGAGCCGGTCCTCGAAGCCTTCGACTTGCACTGAGAGCTGCCGAGCACGATGGTCTGTTTTGTATTGGCTAGGCGCTCTCGTAGTCTGCGCCTGATTGTGTCGGGTTGGCTGGTGTCCAGCGCCGTATTCAAATCGTGCGCGTCGTGGAAGTCGAACTCGATCTTCTCGTTCTCGCACCACGCGGTCATCAGTCGGTAGTAGTGGATGTCTTCGCTTGCGAAGGCAACGTAGGTTTTGTTGCGGTAGCTCATCCTTCACCCGCCGTTCTTGGTTTCGTCCTTTCTTCTCTCTTCCTACACCTTTCAGATCTCTTCCGAACCCCGAATGGGCGTCGCCGTGCTACTAGTCTCGTGCCCGTCTGGACGTTTCAGTGCTAGTTGGAAGTCGTTGCGCAGGCTGGCGAGCGATCTCGGCCTGCAGGCGCCGAGCAGGCCGCAGAAGTCGTCGACTGACCACTCCACGAACACTCCCTGGCGGGCGAGGTAGAGGCCGACGCTCCTGATCGCCAGCGCGTCGTTCAGGTCGAGCAGCGCGTATCCAAGGAGCTGCCACGCCCACGCGGACTTGGTGAGGTTGCGAAGATCCTTGGCCGCTTTCACGTCTATGAGACACCCGTCCGCGATCAGGTCGAAGCCGGCACCTCCCACCGAGCGGCCACCGACAAGGCCGTGACCCAGCACGACCCGGCCCGCAGTCAAAAGCTCGCTCTGGGTCCTGTGGAACAGGTGCGACATCGCGACGATGTCGGCGATCGTGCCGTTCGGGCAAAGCCTCGAAATAGCAGCAACTCCAGCCATTGCCGGTACGTCGTACAACGGAGAGGGCATCGCGGTGCCTGCACGATGCACCGCGTCGTAGAGCCCGAGAACGTAGCAGTGGCTCGCGAGCCCCCACTCCAACTCCGGACTCAGTACGGCCTGGCCACCAGTGGCGCGGAGCAGGTCCCGGAGGCTCTCGAAGAACGGCCCTGCCCACCCGCTCAGCCGCTGAGAGCACGCGCCTTCCTCGGCCGGCAGCGGCGGCAGCAGCTCGCGAGCTCGGTCGACAAGGAGCGAGAAGCCCTCCGGTGCCATAAAGTCCCAGCGATCCGCGTAGGCAACCGACTGCGGGAAGGCGAACCGGACGCGGTAGTCGACAGCCGTGCCCACCGAACCCCACGGGTAACCGTCCTCCGTGTCTGGCAGCAGGATCTCAATCCCTGATGCCCGCGCGACAACGTCCTGCTGTGCGGCCCGCAACCTAGGGAAGCGCTCCTCAAAGAACAGGCTGGCAGGACTCGTCCGGTCCCTGAGCTGGCTCGACAGCGACATCGGCTCCATCGTGCCACGGGGGTGCGCGCCAGAACGGCGCCCGAAGGCGCCGCTCCTAGGGCTTCCGGGTACTGCCGGCGGGGTCAGGGCGTGACTCCGGCCTTCTTGCTCGTCCGTGTGCGACGCGAGGGTGCTGGCGTCTCGCTGGCAGCTTCCTCGGCCTTCTTGGCGGCGGCGGCTGCCTTGTGCTTGCGATACCACGGGCGACCGTAGCAGGCCCTGCAACGCTTGACGCACAGGGGGTCGTGGGGACCGTCGTAGAAGCGCTGGTCGTCGACACCGAGCTCGCTCAGATCGTCGACGTCATCACGATTCATACAGCACGCCTCTTACCACCGAGGCCCGCTGTGACCTGGGTCTGTGAGTGTTGCTGTGAGTGCCGGACCGCAAGGCCTCTTCGACAGCCCTGTCGAGAAGGTGGCGGAGAACATCCTCGAGGATCTGTTCACGATGGTGCTCGATTGGTCGCTCGACGACGTGAACTTGCAGGTGGGCCGAGCCGACGTCGTGCTCTCTGAGCTCGGGATAAAGAGACTCGTGTTGGAGGTCAAACGCCCAGGCACCCTACGTCCTACGGATGCTCCAGTTCCTCCGGCTACGGCGAGACGATCGAGCCGACGTGGCCATCGAGGTGGTCATGGCCCGTCACGAGGTGTCGGTCTTCCGCCGTCAGGTGGAACCCCCATCGCTATTGACCAGGTCCCCATGAACCTCCATGAAACTCGGGCCGATTCAGTGCGTCGGCGGTGCCGGTCATCGAGAACTCGTCCAAGCGATTTGAGCACAGTCCTCCACTACCCCACCGTGGTGCCTCGCTCATGAGATGTCTGGGTCCCTATTCGGGCGCACCTCCTGCTTGGCGTCCGACCAGCGCTCGAAGACGCCGATGTCGGCGACAAAGCGGACCGAGTCGTCGGGGACCCACCGGTGCCCAGCCTCCTGGAGGCAATCGTCGAGGAGCCGGGCAACGGCGTCGCTGTGCTCGATCGGGACATGGACGAGCAACTCGTCGTGGAGGCACAGCACGATCCGTGCGGCCAGGCGCGTGCCGCGGGCTCGCACCGTCGCTGCCCAGGTTTTGAACAGCTCGGCTGCCGCACCTTGGACGAGAGCATTACGGCCGTAGCGGCCCCTGGCTGCGGCCGCCCCACGGTCCTCGTGCGTCCCCACCTCGGCGGTATTCACCGGTCCCAGGATGATCAACCTGCCCCCGTAGGTTCGAAGGTCGCGGCCGGCCTGGCCCGAGCGTGCGGCATCTGCTAGGTGCCTCATCGCCACGGGATAGGCGGCCTCGAGGCGGCGCAGTGCCCGCAGGCCGTGGCCGGTGGTCTGCCCGTACATCGCTCCGAGCATCGCGACCTTGGCGGTAGCTCGATCCACGCCGAGCTGGGCGGCCACAGGCGCGTACATGTCGTCCTCGGCGGTGGCCCGAGCCAGTTGGTTGTCCCGCGAGATCGCGGCAAGTACGCGCGGCTCGATCTGACCGAGATCGGCGCGTACGAAGGCGTGTCCGGGCTCGGCGACGACCGCCCCGCGCATTTCGGCGGGCATGTTGTGAAGGCCACCCGACGCGGTCATCCTTCCCGCCGCGCCGTCCGAGCCTGTCCACACCCCACGCAGCCGACCGTCGGCACCGAGATGCTCGTCGAGCCAGCCGTAGCCGAAGGTCGTGGCGACGCGCTCCGCCTTTCGCCAAACAAGGAGGGCTTCGATCAGCGGGTGCGCCTCCTGAAGCGTCCGCAGCCGCCAGGCACGGGTGTCGGGCACCTCCACGCCAATACGGCTGAGCAGTGACTTCACCTGCCCAGGGCTGCGCAGGTCGACCTCGACTCCTGGCGGCGCGTGGCGCAGCACCTCGGCGTCGCGCCGGGCACGCTGGTAGGCCGCCTCCGCCTCGGTGCGCGGCCGTCGGCCGATGAATCCTGCGATGATTCCCTCGGCGACAGCTCGGTCCACCGGCAGCCCGTCGACCGACATCTCTACGCACAAGAGCTCGGCCGCCGACTCCGAGCGCGCCGTGGACGCGACCCTCGGCCCGTCACCGAGCTCGCCGAGGCGCGCCTGCTGGAGCACTGCGACCCTCGCCGCCAGTTCCGCCCACCGCCGCAGCCGTTCCGGAGTCGCACACCAACCTCCGTCCGACCACTCCGGTCGGAGGTGCCCGTCGGGACGGATCGGATCGTCCGGATCGCCGTCGCCGCGCCCGACGTCGCCGAACAGGTCCGCCGGCGCGGCCGTCGGGATCGTGCCCAACGCCAAATGCTGGAGCTGTGCCCACACGAGAGCGGGGTCGGCACGCCATCGGCCGAAGAGGAGCCGATGCACCGCGGCGATGTCCCAGCACGTCGCGATCTGAACCCCGGCCCGGAGAAGCGTCGCCGCGGTGTCGTTCGACCACAGTACCCACCGGGGTCGGAGCGCGTCCTCCACGAGTCGAACCACCACCGAAAGATCCTCGATGCTGCGAGCGACCGACATCTTGCCCGTCGTCGTGGCCATTCCGAGGCCCACCCCAGGCGCAACGGCCAAGCCGACAAGGTCACCGCGCACGACCCCAGCCCTGCACAGCTCCTCGACCACGTCCCTGCCCGGCTCTCCCACGAACCCACCCTGCCACCTCTCGGCCCACCAGGCGCTCCCTCCGACCGGGCCTTCCACTCACAGGGCTGTGAACTGGGTCTGTGAGTGTTGCTGTGAGTGTTGCTGTGAGTGTTGCTGTGAGTGTTGCTGTGAGTAGTCCTGTGAGTGGCTCGGCGTCTTCACCAGAGGAAACCGCGGAATTTATCCTCCTGTGAGTGTTGCTGTGAGTGTTGCTGTGAGTAGTCCTGTGAGTCGGTCAGTGCACAATCGCGCGATGATCCGGCTCCGCTCCACCCATAGCGATCGCCTCACGTCGGTGTCATCGCGAACAACCCGGCACCGCACCACACCATCGAGGGTGCCGACCGCCGGCGT